>Ga0209201_1000311_pt1 | contig 72117 bp, 72 predicted proteins | sample AD_UKC055_MetaG_FD_184411 | JGI IMG/M metagenome (GOLD analysis project Ga0209201, IMG submission 184411) | Active sludge microbial communities of municipal wastewater-treating anaerobic digesters from USA - AD_UKC055_MetaG (SPAdes) (version 2) | ecosystem: Engineered > Bioreactor > Anaerobic >...
TGTCCATTTTTACGGCATTTTCTCGACAAGTACTTGCGAGCGGTTCGCTCGCTCGAAATCAGCTTGTAGTAAGCTTTTAAGTCCATGGGGCACCCTTAACACAGGTGCCAGAACAGGATCAATTACCTTTTTTTATTCCTCCGAGATGCACAGCGAAAAGACCGCCAGCGGGATCACCCGGTGGACCTTCATCCGCCGGAATTTCACCTCGACGAGGACAAAGTCCTCGTCCACTTTGACCAGCTTCGCCGGGCTTTTCGGCTCCGCCCCCGGGCGCACCGTGAACACGTAGGTGACATCGTCGGCCGTCAATTCCCCCACCGTCCCGACCAGTTTTTCGACGTATTTCCTGAATTTCATGGAGTCTCCATTCTTTTTCTTTGATCTGTGCCTTTTGCCTTAAGCCCAATGCCTTGCGCCTGTCCTTTTCACATCCACTGCTCGAAGCGCTCCGCGTACTGCTTTTCCAGGATCTCCTTGTGCCGCATCTCCTCGCGGGCCAGCCTGCCGAAAAGGTCCTCGAGCCCCGTGCCCCTGTACTGATCGCGCAGCCCCGTGTAGAAATCGAGGGCCTTCTTTTCCATGTGCATGGCGAAGACCATGATGTCCTGCGGGGTGCTGTCGGGTCCGAACTCGATCTCGACCATCATGTCCGAGGCCCCGAGGTCGCGCCCCGTCGCCGTCGCGCCGATGGCCTCGACGGAGCCGCTGTCGATCGCGTCCCGGATGAGCTTCCAGTGCCCCATCTCCTGGTCCGCCAGATCCTCGAGCAGGGTCCTGGCCGCCTCGTCCCTCACCTTGCCGCGAAACAGCAGGTAGAGTTCGTTGGCTTTCTTCTCCTTGTCCATGGCGAAAAGGAGCGCGTCCTTCAGCGTCGCAACGTTCATCGTGTCCTCCTCTGAAAAGGCTTATGGCAAAAGGCTAAAGGCTTGTGGCCAGGATGCAGGAAAAACCACGTTATCCTTCATTCCTCCTTACGCCCTATGCCCTTCGCCTTACGCCATTACTCTTTGTAAAAAATCCTGTAGATCGCCCCGGCCCGGTCGTCGGAGACGAGCAGGGCGCCGTCGGGCATGACCAGAACGTCCACGGGGCGTCCCCAGGCCGAGAAGCCCTCGAGCCAGCCCTCGGCGAAGGTCTCGTAGCGCAAGGCCCGATTGCCTTCGAGGCGCACGAGGGTGACCCGGTAGCCGATGGGCCGGCTGCGGTTCCACGAGCCGTGCTCGGCGATGAAGATCTGGTTGCGGTATTCGGCGGGGAACATCGTCCCCGTGTAGAACTTCATGCCGAGGGCGGCGACGTGGGGCCCGAGGTGGATCTCCGGGGCCGTGTACCGGCCGCAGTCCCGGTTGCGCCCGTAGGAGGGATCGAGGATGTCCCCGTGGCAGTAGGGGAACCCGAAGTGCAGGCCCTTCTGAGGGGCCCGGTTCAACTCGTCGGGCGGCCGGTCGTCGCCCATCCAGTCCCGCCCGTTGTCGGTGAACCAAAGCTCCCCGGTCTCCGGGTGCCAGTCGAAGCCCACGGTGTTGCGCACGCCCGAGGCGAAGACCTCCAGGTCTTTCCCGTCCGGCTTCATCCGCATGATCGAGGCGTAGCGCCGGTCCTTCTTCTCGCAGACGTTGCACGGGGCGCCCACGGGGACGTAGAGCAGCCCGTCGGGACCGAAGGCGATGTATTTCCAGCCGTGGTGCCGGTCCGTGGGGAAGGCCCGGCTGACGACCACGGGCTTCGGCGGGTTCCGGAGGCGCCCGGCGATGCCGTCGAACCGCAGGATCCGGCTCACCTCGGCCACGTACAGGGACCCGTCCCGGTACGCCACCCCGTTGGGCATGTTGAGCCCGCGGGCGATCGTGAGGATCTCGTCGGCCTTCTGGTCGCCGTCCCGGTCGATGACGGCGTAGACCTTCCCCTCGCCCCTCGTCCCGACGAACAGCACGCCCGGGGGGCCGAGCGCCATGGATCGGGCGCCCTCGAGACCCGAGGCGTAGATCTCGATCCGGAAGCCCGGGGGCAGCTTGATCTTTTCGAGCGCGGGCCCGGGCGCCTTGAGGGTCGGCATGATGGCGGGAAAGACGGGAAGGACCCAGAGCAGCAGCCGCGGGGACCGCAGCCTCGGGATCAGCATGGGCGTGCGGGCCCGGTAGGCCCGGTAGGGATCGCCCAGCCTGCGCTCCAGTTCCGGCTCCTCGATGAGCTTGAACTCGAGGAGCGCCGCAAGGATGAACAGTGGGGTGAATACGCAGGTGAGCGACCACGACCTCAGGATCAGCCCGAGACCGAGGAGCATGAGGAACACGCCCCCCAGCATGGGGTTGCGGACGTAGCGGTACGGTCCCTCCCGGATCAGGCGGGGCGGCGGGTCGAGGGGGACGGGGGTGCCTTTCGCACGCACGAATTGGAGGACGGACCAGAGCCACAGGGCCGCGCCCCCCGCCAGGAAGGGCAGGGCCAGGATGACGGATGCGGGCCGTGACCCGAGGGGCGGCAGCGAGAGGAAGCGGTCGGCGGCAAGCGACGCGGCGATCCCGAGCAGGACCAGGCCGAGAAAGAAGGCGCCGCCCAGCGGGGCGAGCCGCTTGCGGACGGGGGCGGGCGCCGTGGCCGACCGGTAGATGAAATCGATGATGGATTCCCGCAGGGATGTCATGAGGCAGCCGCTCCCGGGGCTGTGAAAAACTCTCACGATTCTTATAGCACAGGCGGGTTCGGCGAGAAAAGGAGTTCGAAGCAATCGGGCCGGGAACGATTCAGGCCAGGATGTCCAGCAGCGCGCCCTGCATCTCGTCCTCCGCCCGGATCGTCTTCACGTCGGCGGCGACGGCGTGCTGCGTCGTGATGAGCTCGACGAGCTCTTCCTCCAGGGAGACGTTGGACATCTCGTGTCGATCCCCGGGGATCTCGTCGGGGGGCAGCGGGGCGCCGGGCGCGTCGACCCGGCTGAGGGTGACCTTCACCCCGGCGGGCGCCGCCTCCTCGAGGGAGACCCTGCTTTTCTTGAAGTCGTGTGTGCCGGCGTCGGCGATGTTGTTCGCCGTGACGTCGAGCCTCCTGAGGTTTGCCCTCAGGGCCGAAAGGGCCGTGTGGATCGCTTCCGACATGCCGAAACCCCCGGGTCGTCCTTCACACGGCCTATCGGCAGCGGCGCGGCGAACTTGAGGGACTCAGCACTCTTCCCAGTCGGCGAGGCACAGGGGGCATTCGCCCTCCTTGGCCCGATCCCAGTCCGGCCACCCCGTCTCGCGCTTCGTCACGGCACCGGCCGCCTCCTCGGCGGTCTCGAACGAGGCGAGCCAGAGCCCCCCGATGCAGAGCTTGACCATATTCCAGTCCGCCTCGTCGGGCTCGATCGTGAAGGTGCCGGCCGGTGTCCTCAGGATGTACGCCATGTGTCTGCCGTCCTTGCGGGTCGTTCTGCGGAAGCCCCCTTCTATCACATTTGCCGCCGCATTTCCACGGTCGGCCGCGTCCCGCATTGACAGGACGGGCGGATATCGTCTATAGGAAGGCACTGCCGACACCAAGAACAACAGGGGGTGCCCCATGCCGAAGCGGTCTCTGTGCCTTGCGTCGCTGATGGTGCTCGTGTTGGCCCTCTCGGGCTGCATGGTCACGAAGAGCGCCTACGAACAGAAGGAGCAGGAAGCGGACACGCTCGCCAAAACCGTTGCCGATCTGGACCGGAAGAACAAGGATCTCACGGCCCGGACCGAGAAGCTGCAGGCGGAAAACGACGAGCTCAAGAAGCAGCTCGCCGCCAAGGACGACCTGCTGCAGCTCAAATCCGAGGAAATTGCCAAGCAGGACGCCAGGCAGGCGGCGATGGTCGACGAGGTGGAGCGGATGAAGGCCCAGCAGGCCCGATCGGCGGCAGGGGAGGCCCAGGGCGGTGCCGCGGGCCGAAAGGCCGGCCTGAAGTCCATCCGGCTGAAGGTGCTCTCCGGCGACGGCCGGATCGACTCCGCGAGGCGGATGGCCAAACGGCTGACCGCCATGGGGTACCGGGTGGAGAGCGTGGGGATGGCCGAAAGTTCCGATTACCCCGCCAATACGGTCTACTTCGCGGCGAAATACAAGCCGGAGGCGAAGACCCTCGCTGCCAAAATCGGCAAGGACACCATCGTCAAGCCCCTGACCTGGAAGTCGGTCTTTGCCATCATCGTCGTGACGGGGGGGTGAGAAGTCAGGGTCCAGGGGAAGACAGGGAATAAGAGAAAGACAAATCCCCCCCTCCATACCCCTTTGTAAAAGGGGGATGGAGGGGGATTTTTTATGATCACGGCGGGCGGTTACCGTCCGCCGGCTGCGTGCCTCTCGGCGATCTTGTTCTCCACCAGGCTCCGGTGGGCAGCCGTATCCCGTACGATTTCGTCGGCCAGGTACCGAAATCCCGCGTCTTCGGTCTGCACGATCTCGGTGAATTTCGCCTCGATCACGGCCTGCTCGATGTCCAGGGCGAGCCGCAGGGCCTTCAGCTCCGGGACGCCGGCCTGTTTCAGGCTCTCGATGTTTCGCTCGACGCCGGAGATGAACGTATTCAGCGCGGCCGCGCTGAAGGGGCGCCCGGACTGGAACCGGCCGGGATTGGCGGAGAGGATGGCGCTCATCGATCGGATGTGCTTTGCATGGCGTCTTTCTTCCCCGGCGAGCCCCCGCCAGAATTCCTCGCTACCCTTCCATAGAACGGCGCACGTCGCGTACAGGCGTTGAACGGTTTCCTCGGCCTTGGCCATCAGTTCCAGGGTCTCCAGGGTGCGATCCAGAACGGGGGGTTGCATGGGTTCCTCCGGGACTCATGAAAAAGTATTGGTTCTTTCTGTCTCTATCGGTTTCCCCGCGCCCTTCCTTAAATCCCGGCTCCCGTCGTGCGGGGCCGCACAAAGTGCTTGACATCGTGCGGGCTTAACGGTATTCGGGACGCGGTGATGGAGTTCACCCTTAACCGCCTGCCAGGCTGATAACTCCTCTGAGGTGAATGCCCCGGAGGAGTTTTTTTATGGGTCAACCAGCGGAGACCATGACACCTCCCCCCGTCCAGCACGTCGCGCAGCAGGCCCTCCAAAAGGTCCGGTCCGTCTGCGACCGGATGCAAATCCTGTCGCTCAACCGCCAGCTCGAGGCCTGCGAGGGGCTGCTGGTCGAAAATCCCCTCATCGACGTGGCCGTCCTCGGCCAGTTCAAGGCCGGCAAGAGTTCCTTCGTCAACAGCCTCGTCGGCCGGGACGTCCTGCCCGTCGGGGTCATCCCCGTCACGACGGTCATCACCCGGCTGCGGTTCGGCGAGCGCGAGCGGGCCGTCATCACCTTCTACGACGGCACGACGAAGGAGATCCCCGTGAGTGCCCTCGACGAGTACACCTCGGAGGCGAAGAACCCCTCCAACGAGAAGAACGTGGAAACGGTCGACATCGAGCTGCCGGGCCTGGCCGATTACGCGGGCCTTCGGCTCGTCGACACCCCCGGCCTGGGGAGCGTCTTCAAGGCCCACATGGAGGTGTCGGCCAACTGGCTTCCCGAGGCGGGCGCCGCCGTCCTGGCGGTGAGCGCCGACCGGCCCCTGTCGGAAAACGACCTCCAGCTCATCCGCGAGCTGACGCAGTACACCCCGAGGATCATCCTCCTGCTCACCAAGGCGGACCTGCTCACGCCGTCCCAGCAGGAGGAGGTCGTCCGTTTTTTTGAGGACACCCTGAAACGGGAGCTGAATCGGGAGTTCCCCATCTACCTCTATTCCACAAAGACCGAGACCGTTAAATTCCGGCAACGGCTCGAGGCCGAGCTTTTCTTCAAGCTGGCCCTCAACCGGGACTTCGAGTTCCGGAAGATCCTGCAGCACAAGGCCAATTCCGTGATCCGCGGGTGCCTCGGCTACCTGGAGCTTGCCCTGAAAACCTCCCTGCAGGCCGACGAGGACCGCGAGAGCCTCCGTCAGCAGATCCTCGACGAGAGGGTCAGCTTCGAATCCATGCGGGAGCAGCTCTTCTTCATCTCCCGGGAGAACCAGAAACAGACGCGCGTCTTCATCATGAACATCCTGCAGGGGCTCATGCGGCCCCTCTGGACCGATGTCATGCAGAGGCTCGAGGCGGAGATGAAGACCTGGCGGGGGAACCTGTGGCAGCTCACGCGCCGCTACGAGCAGTGGGTGGCCGACACGATGACCGAGGAGATGCGCCGCGTTTCCAAGAAAGAGCACCGCCACTTCTGCGGGACGCTCAAGAAGGCCCATGCGGGCCTCGCGCGGTCCCTGGAAGCCTTTCGGGTGATCCTGAACGGCAACGTCCAGAAGGTGCTGGGCGTGAGCCTCGCCGAGGCCGAGTGGGACATCAGGATCGCCGAGCCCGAGCAGCCCGACATCCGGACGTTCCGGGCCTCGAACTACAACCTGGATCTGATCTGGTTCCTCATCCCCATGTTCCTGTTCCGCCGCGCCTTCGAAAAGCGGTTCCTCGAGAAGATTCCCTGGGAGGTGGAGACCAACATCAACCGCCTCGCCGCCCAGTGGGAGGACCGGATCAACGCGGCCATCGACGGCATGCAGAAACAGGCCGTGCAGTATGTCCGGGACGAGACGGCGACGATCGAATCATTGCTGTCCTCCGCCCGGGGACGGACGGATGAGATCCGCCGGATGATCGCCGAGCTGCAGGCGATCTCGGAGCGTCTTGCGAAGTCATGAACCCGATGGAAACGGACGATGTCCGAGGCCGTGTCGCCCGGTATGTTCTGGAGCGGAAGTGCCGGTCGGGAGGGTTCTGCTTCTACCGGCTCGATGAGCCCAGCGGGTCCGACACGTGGCATGCCCTCTCCATCCTCGATCTTCTGCAGGAGGGATTCGAAGACGAGGCCACGGTGGCCTACCTCCGGCGGACGCAGCACCCCGACGGTTCCTACGACAGCGTCTACGCGGCCTACTACGCGATCAAGAGCCTCGCCCTGCTGGGCGAGCGGCCTTCCCTGGACCCTCGGCCTTACGTGACGGCCAACCTCGACCGCTACCGGTTCGACGTGAAGAGACTGCCGGCGGAGGTGATCTCGGCGTTCAAGAGGACTTCCTGCCTGGTCGATCTCTGCGGCGCGCTGGGCATGGATCCCGACGCGTCTCTCCGGGACAGCATGGTCGAGTTCATCCTGGGCTTCCAGAACGACGACGGCGGCTTCGGGCACCTGGGTTCCACGCTCCTCGAGACGGCCCGGGCGCTGGCCATGCTCCGGAGGCTGCGCCATCCCCTGTCGGATCTCGGGGCGGGGACGTTCATCCGGCGATGCGAGGTCCCTTTTACGGGTTCACCGATATCCCCCACACGACCCTGTCTTTTCTGGAATATGTCCATGCCGGCGTGGAGGCTTTGTTCCTGATCTCCCGCAGGCCCGCCTACCTGGAGCCCTGCGCGGCCTTCATCCGCAACTGCCAGACCCTCAACGGGGGGTTCTCGCGGACCATGCAGGGCGGGATCGCCACCCTGGAGAACACCTGGTACGGGGTCCATGCGCTGCGCATGCTGTCGACCTGGATGGGGTGAGGAGCGGTCACGGCCCCGGTAAGGGGGAAAAACGCGAGACCGGCATGCGGAAAGACCGGGCGTCAGAATCTGCTTTACAAAGATCACCCCCCCGCGGTAATGCTGCCGTGACGCTCGAGCCTGTCGTCAAGGCAAAGCGCCGTTTCCTGTCGGCGAAAAGGTATCGGCATGATCGACATCCGCATCCCCGGATTCAAGCAGGTGACGGTGGAGCACCTGGTTTTGGATTTCAACGGCACCCTGGCCTGCGACGGGATCCTCGCCGAGGGGGTTCGGGAACTGCTCGTGCGGCTCTCACGGGATCTGCAGATCCACATCCTCACGGCGGACACCCACGGCAACGCCGCCGCGGCCTGCGAGGGATTGCCCTGCAGGCTCCTCGTCCTGCCGCAGGGGGCCCAGGACGTCGCCAAGCGCGACTACGTGCGGAATCTGGGCCCGGCCCGGACGGTCTGCGTCGGCAACGGCCGCAACGACCGGCTGATGGTCAAAGAGGCCGCGATCGGCATCGCCGTGATCGGGGAAGAGGGGGCCTCGGCGGAAACGGCGGCGGCGGCCCACGCGGTCTGCCGCAGCCCGCGAGAGGCCCTGTCCCTGCTGGCCGACCCGCGCAGGCTCGTGGCGACCCTGCGGGCCTGACCGGGGTCGGCGAAACGACAGCATCCTCGGGGAGAAAGAATTCGTCATGGCGGATCACCCAGAGCAGAAGTGCGTCTTCTGCGACATTGTCAGCGGCAAGGTCCCGGCGTACCGGGTCCACGAGACCGAGCACGCGCTCGTCATCCTCGACATCCACCCCTACACGAAGGGACACTGCCTGGTGCTCTCGAAGAAGCACGTTCCCTGGTGGCACCAGCTCACCGGGGAGGAAACGGCCGATCTCTTCGGGGCCGCCAACACCGTCGCCAACCGGATGATGAAGACCTACAGCCCAGACTTCGTCTTCCTCTACGCGAGGGGCAGGCGGATCCCGCACACGCACATCTTCCTCATCCCCACCTACGGCGGCGACGTCCTGGACCGTTTCTTCAACGCCCTGGAGAATTTCCAGGAATCGCCCTCGCGGCTCGCCGCGCTGAAGGACCCCGCTCTCATGGCGCAGGCGGCCCGGGAGCTGAGCGAGGGGGACGAGACATGATCATCGTGACGGCGGAACCGGTGGACCCCTCCGCCGTGTTTGACAAGCTCAAGAAGTCCGAGGCGGGATCCGTTCTCTTCCATTATGCCGTGGTCAAGAGCCGGGCGGGCGATCGGTCCACCGAGGGCATCCATTTCGAGCGGGCCGGGGACATGGAGGCGGAGTTGTCCGCCATCGAGTCGGAGATGAAGGCCCGCTGGAGCCTCGAGGATGTCCTCCTGGTCCGCCGGCTCGGCGTCCTGGACGTCGGCGACATCATCTCCCTTGTCGCCGTGAGCTCCCCGGCAAGCCTCGACGCCTTCGAGGCCTGTCGCCACGGGCTGGAACGTCTGAAGACCATGAAGACCCTGAAGAAGACGGAGCGGATCACGAACCGGGAAAGGTCGTGAAATGCGCGATTTTCTCGTCGTCAGGCCCGCCGTTCCCGCTCCGCCTTCCCGAAGGCCGTGTCCATGACCGAACCGTCGAAGACAGCCAACATCCGGGTCCTCTTCGCCCTCACCCTCATCCACTTCACCGGCGATTTCTACAACGCCTTCACGACGCCGCTGCTGCCCGTCTTCGCCGGCGTCTTCGCCCTGTCGCTCACCGAGGTCGGGATCATCAGCGGCCTCGGCCGCTTCCTGTCCTTCGTCGTCCAGCCCAACGTCGGTTACCTCGCCGACCGGCACCGCACGCGCCTGTTCATCCTCGGGGGCATCCTGCTGTCGGTGACGGCCGTCCCCCTCTCGGGGGTCGCCCCGTCCTATGCCGCACTTCTCTGCCTGACGGCCCTGGGCTCCATCGGGTCGGCCATGTTCCACCCCTCCGTGGCGGGGATGGTCTATGCCTACGCGGGCACGCGCCCGGGGTTCGCCTACTCGGTCTTCAACATGGGCGGCACCTTCGCCTTCGCGGTGAGCCCCCTGTTCATCACGTGGTACGTGAGCGGCGGCGGCCTGGCGGCGATGCCCTGGCTCATGATCCCGGGTCTCGCCGTCCTCGTCTACCTGCTGTTCACGGTGCCCGTGCCGCAGGGCGAGAGGATGGAGAGCGACACCTTTCTCGGCACCCTCCGGGAGGCCTTCGGGCAGGTCTGGCGGTGGATCGCCCTCATCTGGCTCGTCATGGTCCTTCGCGCCTTCGTGGCCCACGTCTTCCGGACGTACCTGCCCGTGCTCTACGTCCAGGAAGGCTTCAGTCTCGTCTCCGTCGGGGCCATGATCACCCTCTTCACCCTCGCGGGAACGGCAAGCGGGGTGCTCTTCGGGTATCTCTCCGACCGGATCGGCTTCCGGAAGCTCTTCTGCGCGAGCTTCCTGGCCGCGGCCCCCTGTCTGTGGCTGCTCGTGTGGGCCCGGGGCCCCTGGGTCTACCCGCTCATCTTCCTGTCGGGGTTCTTCATCATGGCCACCCTGCCGCTGGGCGTGACCCTGGCGCAGACCCTGGCCCCCAAGGGGCGCTCCATGGTCTCAAGCCTCATGATGGGCTTCGCCTTCGGCCTCGGGGGCTCCATGACGCCCATCGCGGGGGCCTTCGCCGACGCCTTCTCCATCCGGCCGGTGCTTGCCGCCGCGGCGCTCATCCCGCTTGCGCTGCTCATCCCCGTGTCGCGCCTTCCCGAACCGCGGAAAACGTGTTAAAGAATGAAATCATGCAGTGATGGAATCATGGAATAACGGGCGTGGAAGCCGATCTTGTTTCGGACCCCGGTATGCCGACATTCCAACATCCCATCGCGCCGTGTTTTGGAGAAGCCCCATGCGCTATTCCCTGGTCGTGAACGGGTTCGGCAACGCCTTCCTGCAGGAGTTCGGCTGCCCCTGCCCGCGCTGCGCGCGGAAGGAGCCCGTGGCCAATGTGTCCGTTTCCCTCCTCGGACGGGAGGAAAGCGGCCGGATCGGCTGGCACGCCCTGGTCGACGTGGGGCTCGGGGTCGTCGACAGCCTCCGCAACACCTTCAGCGCCGACGAGGCCCGCGTGGACTGGCTCCTGTTCACGCACTGGCACCCGGACCACAGCCTGGAGCTCAACCGCCTGGGCGAGACGATGCGCCGGACGGCCCGCCGCCGGGGCGGGAAGTTCTCGAGAATCCCCGCCTGGTGCCGGGAGGGGACCGGCCGGTGGCTGGCGAAGAACTTCTCCTACGAATGGTACCGCTGCCTCGACGGGCGGCCGTCGCAGGAAGCCGAGCCGCCGGGGACGCCCCTGGAACCGGTCCCGCTGGGGGTCGAGGGCCTCCGGGTCACTCCCGTCTGCGTCTCCCATGCCGGGGCGGACATCGACCCGGAGAACTTCAAGGCGCGCCGCTTCAACTGCGCCTGCTTCGTCGTGCAGACCGAAAAAAGGAAGACGGCGCTTCTCTGGGACCTGGACAGCAGCAATACCTGGATCACAGATCCCGAAACGGAGGCGCAGAAGAAGGCCGTGGAACTCCTGACGGGTGCCGATCATCTCCTGCTGGACTGCTTTTCCTGGCGCGTCGAGGAGCACGCGGGCTTGAGCACGGGGCACCTGTCCTTCGCGACGGCCCGGCGGTTCGCGAGGTCCCTGCAGCCGAGGCAGACCCTGCTGGTCCACATGGGAGGCCACGAGGAGGGCGAGGGCAACCCCGGCTGGGGCTGGACGGACGAGACGTGGGGACGGGAGGCACAGAGGCTCTGGACGGCCGACGGGCTGCCCGGCACGGTGCGCGTCCCTGTGATGGGAGAGGAGATCACGATCTGAGGAAGGAGAACGGAATGGACGATCTGTTGAGAAAAATCATGGAGATCACGGGCGCCGGCGACGAGGCGGCCCGGAAGGTCGTCGACGAGGTGGTGGCCTTCGCCAAGTCGAAGGTCCCCGGGCCCTTCCAGCACTTCGTGGACCAGATCTTCGAGAGGGACGAATAGGGAAGGTTCGAGGTCCGAGGAACGAGGACCGAGGTCAAAGAGAAATCCTCAAACCTCGCGCCTCGATCCTCGAGCCTTTTTTCAGTCCATCGCGCTGCCCCAGGGGTTCACCCAGGGATTCTTCGCGCAGGCGAGGCAGAAGACCTTCGTGGGGATGGATCCGCAGCCCTGCTGCCACATGTCGAACTTGCGGCAGGAGCGGCACAGGGGCTTTCCGCAGGAATCGCAGTAGATGATCGATGGAACCTTCTTGCAGACCTGGCAGGTCTCGGTGCCGTCGGCGATGCGCATTGCGGGCTCGTCCTCTCTCTGTGACGTTTTGAACCTCATGCCCGTGCAGCATATCGGTATGCCTGTTCCCCGTCAAGGCGGGTCAGAACCGGTGGCTCAGGGCAAAGTGGAAAACCACATCGGGCGCTGTTTTGACGACCAGGTCCTCCGAGACCCCGATATCCAGCGCCGTCCTCTCCGAGAACACCCATGAGCCGCCCGTGACGATCTGGACGGCATTGGAGCTGACCTCGACGAGATCGGAGTCTTTGTAAAAAGCCGTGTGGCCGTCGAATTGGACCTTCAGGACAAGCCACGAAAGAGGGCGCCATCCGGCCCCGAGGCTCGCGAAGGCGACGAAATGATTCTGCTGATCGGGCAGGACGTCGCTTTCCGTCATTCCGACCGCCCCGCCTCCGCCGAAGAGTTCCCAAAAGCCGCAGGACGTTTTCCACCCTTTGTTCGCCGCAAGCCAGAGGGCCAGGTCGGCGCTACCGCTGCCGCGCAGTTCGTTGCTGTCGCCCGTGGGAAGCTTGAGGCTCGTCCTCAGGGCCAGGGCGCCGGGGTTCTCGCCGGCTTCCCGGTACAGCTGGTATCCCGCCGTCAGGCGCACATCGCCGATGCCGGAATTGGACTGATCGACACGGAACAGGCTTGCGCCGCTTCGCTGGTAGTTGAACAGCAGACGTCCCTTCGGCGCCTGGTCGCGGCCGTTCTGCCGGAAGCCGAAGGTGGTGTGGTAGTTCTCGATGAACCCGTCCAAAAATCCCCCGTTCTGAAAGACCCATGGCAGTTCGAAGCCGGCCTCGAATCGATTGGCCAACCCCATGCGGCCGGTGAGGTTGAGTCGGTACGTCTCGCCGTCGAGGATGATCCGCTCGTTTGCGGCGCCGTCGTCGACGTACAGGTTGGCGAGGTCGAAGACCAGCGCCAGTTCCCCTTCCCCTTTCGCGAGAACCCTCGCGTCGCCGATGGCCGGCAGTCCGTAGATCATGACGAGGGGGCTCTGGTTGCTCGTCCGGAAGGGCAGGATATCGAAGGGCTGACCCTCGGCGGGGGTGCAGAGCAGGACGGCCAGGAGCAGGAGGCCCGGAAGGCATTGTGTTGCGGTTGTGCTCATGGTCGGAAGCATTAGCATCGGACGGGGAAAAATGATAGAAAAAAGACAACTCCGGAGTCCTACAAGGAGAGAGCAAGCCATGAAGAAAATTTCCGCCGGGACCAATGTCTTCATCTACCCCATGCCCGTTGTCCTCGTGGGGGCGAACGTGGGGGAAAAAGCAAATTTCATGGCCGTGGGGTGGGTGAGCCGCGTCAACGCCGCGCCCCCCATGCTGGCCGTCGGGATCTTCAACAAGCACTACACCAGCGAGGGCATCCGGGAAAACGGCACCTTCAGCGTCTGCTTCCCCGACAGGAAGCTCGTCGAGAAGGCAGACTACTGCGGGATCGTCTCGGGCCGCAAGACGGACAAGTCGAAGCTCTTCGACGTCTTCTACGGCGAGACGAAGACGGCGCCCATGATCGGCGAGTGCCCGCTGAACCTGGAGTGCCGCCTCGTGCAGACGGTGGAACTGCCCACCAACAACCTCTACATCGGCGAGATCGTCGCCTCCTTCGCCGACGAGCTCTGCATGACGGGGGGCAAGCTCGACGTGAAAAAACTCGACCCGCTGCTTCTCACCATGCCCGACAACCGCTACTGGGCCGTCGGTGAATTCGCCGGGAACGCCTGGGAGGCGGGCAAGGGGCTCAGGCAGGGATAGGGCCGGGGGACAGGGGCCGGCCGCGGACAGGGCGGCGATCCGGCATCGGGAAAGGCCCTTAACTGCAGCGGCATTTTGTGCTAAGCTAGCAACGTTTTGCGCCGGGTCGGAAGTGCTTCGAATATCCGTGCCGACCCGGGCAGAGGGCCACGCAGCATGACGACAGAACCCGCTCCCCAGAAAGGCGCCCGACGGTCTGCGGCCCGGTGGCTCGCGGACCCCTTCGCCGCCCTGGGCCGCAGGGCGATCGGCTGGGTCAACAACCTCGGCGCGGCGACCATCTTTCTGTCCCTGGCGACCCTGAGGATCTTCCGGCCCAAGCAACTGATGAAGGTCCTCGAGCAGCTCTACCTGATCGGGGCGGGTTCCGTGCCGATCATCATGCTGGTGGGGCTCTTCACGGGCATGGTCCTGGGCCTGCAGTCCTACCACGCCCTGGTCAAGTTCGGCTCACAGGGCGCCCTGGGCACCCTGGTGGCCCTCTCGCTCATCCGGGAGCTGGGCCCGGTGCTCACGGCCATCATGATCACGGCCCGGGCGGGGTCGGCGATCACGGCCGAGATCGGCAGCCAGCGCATCTCGGAACAGATCGACGCGCTGGGAACGATGCGCATCGACCCGCTGCGGTACCTCATCAGCCCGCGGGTGGCCGCCTCCATCATCAGCTTCCCGCTGCTCACAGCGATCTTCGACGTCATCGGAATCATCGGCGGCTACATCTCGGGGGTGATGCTGCTGGGCGTCAACGCCGGCACGTACCTGTACCGCGTCGAGTCGAGCGTGGACATGAAGGACGTCACCGACGGCTTCGTCAAGGCCATCGTCTTCGCGGTGATCGTCACCACCGTGTGTTGCTACCAGGGCTATTTCGCGCACACGCGCACGGACAGTTACGGCGCCAGGGCCATCGGCCGCGCGACGACGGCGGCGGTCGTGATCTCCTGCGTGCTGATTCTGATTGCGGATTATGTCGTGACGTCGCTGCTGATCTAGAAAATCCCCCTCGTCCCCCCTTCTTGCGAAGGGGATGGAACGGAATTTGAGAGAGAAGAAAAGGCCGCAGGTACAGCATGGCGACCCCGCTGATCGAATTCAAGGACGTCTCGAAGCGCTTCAACGACAAGACGGTGCTCGAGGGCGTCAACCTGCAGATCTACGAGCGGGAGATCACGACGATCATCGGGCTGAGCGGCACGGGCAAGACGGTGCTGCTCAAGCACATCATCGGGCTGCTCAAGCCCGACGAGGGGACGATCCTCTTCCGGGGGCAGCCCCTGGAGAAGATCCGGAAGCGCGACCTGCCCATGAGCTACATGTTCCAGGGCAACGCGCTGTTCGACTCCATGACGGTGTTCGAGAACATCGCCCTGCCTCTTCTCGAGACGACGAACCTCAGCCGTTCCGAGGTCCGGCGGCGGGTCATGGCCCGCGTGGAGCAGATGGAACTGGCCGACGCGATCGACAAGTACCCCTCGGAGATCTCCGGGGGAATGCAGAAGCGCGTGGCCCTGGCGAGGGCCCTGGTGACGGACCCGCAGATCGTGCTCTTCGACGAGCCGACCACCGGCCAGGACCCCGTCCGGAAGAACGCGATCCTGGGGATGATCGCCCAGTACCAGCGAACCTTCGGGTTCACGGCGATCCTGGTGAGCCACGAGATCCCGGACGTGTACTTCATCTCGAACCGCATCCTGGCCCTGTACGGCAAGAGCATCGTCTTCCAGGGGACGCCCGAGGAGTTCGAGGATTTCGAGCACCCCTTCAAGGAGGAGGTGGTGCACAGCCTCGAGGGGCTGCAGAAGGAGCTGACGGGCCTTCATTCCAAACGGCAGTTCAAGCTGAGGTATCAGGGCCAGCTGCGGGGGGGAGCGCTCGGGGAGACCTATGCCGTGGCCGTGTTTTCGCTCGACGGGCTCGATGCCGTGGCGGCCGCCCTGGGACACGATGCGGCGCAGGAGGCCCTGCGAAGCCTGGGCATGTTCCTGGGCAGGCACTTCGGGGCGATCGGCGGCTTTTCCACCCGCCACAGCCTGAATGAATACGTCACGGTCCTGCCCATGACGGACCGGGCGGAGGCCGAGGGGATCGTGGGGGAATACATCCGTGATCTCCAGGCGCAGGAGCAGGCGATCCTCGAGATCTGGGCTGCGGCGCAGAAGCAGTCCCCCTCGGATGCGTGCGTGGAGCTCATCCTGCTGGCGGGGCTGGCCCATGGGCATCCCGACGAGGACATCGATGCCGTCATCGAGCGCGCCCGGCGGGAGCAGAACGTCGTTTCCCGGATCCGGTGCATCAACAAGGGAGAAGACAGATGAAAAAGTATGCCATGGAAACCGCCGTCGGCATCTTCGTTGCAATCGGGCTTCTGTGCGTCGGCTACCTGACCGTGAAGCTCGGCAACGTCGGCATCCTCGAAGGCGACCAGGTCCGCATCCTGGCGAAGTTCAGCTCCGTCACGGGCCTGCGGGCCGGGAGCTCCGTGCGGATCTACGGCATCGAGGTGGGGCGGGTGGACAAAATCGGCATGGATGCCGACTACCAGCAGGCGCAGGTGGAGATGCTCATCCGCAAGGACGTCAAGATCTACGAGGACGCCATTGCGGCCATCAAGACCGAGGGCCTGATCGGCGACAAGTACGTGAGCATCGACCCCGGCGGCATGGGCGACCCCCTCAAGCCCGGCGATTCGATCATCCAGACGCAGGCCGCCGTGGACGTGGGCGACCTGATCAGCAAGTACGCCTTTGGTGACGTCAAGAAAGAGGAACCGGAGAAGAAGAAATGAAAAGGACGACAAAGACCACGAAGATCCGGTCGGCGATCGCGGTGAGCCTGCTTGCGCTCGTGCTGGGCGCCGTGCCGGCCCGGGCCGCAACGCCGCTCGAGACGGTGCGCGCCGAGGTCAACAAGGTACTCGAGGTGCTGCGCAACAAGTCGCTCAAGGAGGAGGTCAAGCGGGAGAAGCTGCGGGCCCTCTACGGCGAGATGTTCGACCAGGAGGAGCTCTCGAAGTGGTCCCTGGGCCGCAACTGGAACAAGCTCAGCGAATCCCAGCGCAGGGAGTTTTTGCCGCTGTTCCAGCAGGTGCTGGAAAAGACCTACGGCGACCGGATCCTCGCCTACTCCGACGAGAGGATCGTCTTCGACAAGGAAGTGCCGATCTCGGGCAACCGGGTCGAGGTCCAGACGCGGGCCATCACGAAGTCCAAGGAGATCCCGATGCACTACCGGGTCTTCAAGGACAAAAGCGGGAAGTGGAAATGCTACGACGTCGTCGTGGAAAACGTGAGCCTCGTGATGAACTACCGCTCGCAGTTCAACGAGATCCTCGCCAAGAACGACGCCGAGGAGCTGCTCAACATCCTGCGCAAGAAGGTGAAAGACCAGAAGTCATGATGCGCCTGCTTCGCGCCCTCGTCCTCTTCGCCTTGCTCCTCACGGGCTGCGCCCACGGCCTCCCCGCGGCATCGGCCCCGGGCCCTCCATCGGAGGCGCCCGTGACCGCCGTGGCCTCCTACGCACAAATCGCGCAACCCGAACCCCTTCCGCTCGCCGCGCAGGAGGGGGGGGCGGCCGGGACGGCCGAAGGCGCCGCGGACGAAGGGGCCGGAGAGGACGATTTCGACGATGGGATGGAGGAAGTCCCCGCCGCCGAGCAGGTGACGATCGCCGACCCCTGGGAGCCCTTCAACCGGGCCATGTTCACCTTCAACGACCGGCTGTACTTCTGGGTCCTGAAGCCCGTGGCCGAGGGCTACAGCGCCGTGGTGCCCGAGCCCGCGCGGGTGAGCGTGGGCAATTTCTTCTCCAACCTCCGGTCGCCCATCCGGTTCGTCAACTGCCTGCTGCAGGCCCAGTTCATCGGCGCCGCCACGGAGCTGTTCCGCTTCATGCTCAACAGCACGATCGGGCTGGCGGGCCTCTTCGACCCGGCCGGCGGCGAGGAGATCGGCCTCCTGAGGCAGGACGAGGACTTCGGCCAGACCCTCGGCTCCTACGGCGTCGGCCAGGGGTTCTACATCGTCTGGCCCTTTCTCGGGCCTTCGAGCCCGAGGGACACCCTGGGCATGATCGGGGACTATTTCTCTTACCCGATTTCCTACCTCGACCCGTGGTATGCCTGGCTGGCCGTCCGGGGCTACCAGGCGGTCAACGACACCTCCCTGCAGATCGGCGACTACGAGGCGATCAAGGAGGCGGCGCTCGATCCCTACATCTCCATCCGCAACGCCTACATCCAGTACCGGCAGAAGAAGGTCGAGGAGAGGGGCACGATCGGCAAGCCCAAACCGGACGTCCCCGGCGCGGGCACCCCGGCCCGCGGGGTGGGGCCGTGAGACCCTGATGCGGCCTCCCCGGCGGCGCCCGGTTCTCCGTCCCGCCCGCATACCCGGTCAGGGGCACTCGCAGGCCCTGCCCCTGAGGCTGAAGAAGAACTTGAGCCCCCTCTTGACGGTGTCGGAGAAGAGCTTGGTGGCCATGAAGTTCCCGGCCACCCGCTTGTTGATCTCGCCCAGGGTGGGGTAGGGGTGGACGGAAGCGGCCAGCGTGGAGAGCCTGGTGCCGCCGTTGAGGGCCGCCACCCATTCGCTGATGAGATTCCCCGCCGACGGGCCCAGGATCTGGATGCCGATGGGTTTCTCTTTCTCATCGAGAAGCAGCTTGATTTTCCCCTCTTGCTCCCCCTCGGCGAGGCTGCGGTCGTTGTCGCGGAAGTTCTCCGTCCAGAGGGAATACTCGATGCCGGCCTCCCGGGCCGCCTTTTCATTCATGCCGATGGAGGCCAGCTCGGGGTCGGTGTAGGTGCACCAGGGTAGATACGTGTAATCCGCCTTTCTCGGAAGACGGAAGACGGCGTTGGTGATGGCGATCCCCCCCTCGTAGCCCGCGGCGTGGGTGAACTGATACGTGCCCGTCACGTCGCCCACCCCGTAGATGTGGCTGTGGGCCGTTGTCCGGAGCCTGCCGTCGAGCTTGAGCCCCTTGCCGTCGAATTCGACGCCGATTGCCTCCAGCCCGAGCCCCTCCAGGTTGGCTTTCCGCCCCAGGGCGACGAGGATCGCCTCGGACCGCAGGCTCTTCGTCTCTTCTCCCCTCCGGATCACAACCTCTTTTTCATCCCCGAGGTCGCGAACCTCGAGGATGGAGGCGCCGAGGTGGAACCGGACGCCCTCCGCCTGCATGACCTGCATGACCACGTCGGTCATGTCTTTGTCTTCGCGGTTGAGAATCTGGGGGGCCACATCGACGATGTCGACTTCCGTCCCCAGGCGGCAGAAGGCCTGTCCCATCTCGACGCCGATGGGGCCGCCGCCGAGGATGATCATGGACCGGGGGAGCCTGTCCAAAGAGAAGATCTCCCGGTTGGTGAGGGTGGGCGTCCTGTCCAGCCCCGGGATGGGGGCGGTCGACGCCGACGATCCCGTGGCGATCACCCAGTGCTTGGCCGAATAGGTGCTCCCGTTGAGCCGGACGGCGTGCTCGTCAACGAAGCGCGGCTCCCCGAATTCCACCCTTGCACCCAGCCTGCAGAACCGCTCCTCGGAGTCGTGCTTCTGAATGGCGGCGATAACCGATTGGATCCGCCGGACCACATCCCGGAAGTCGACGGGAGGGACGGCGACCGCGGGCAGCCCGTACTTGGGCGCATGTTTCAGGAGGTGCCGGACGTGGGCCGTCCGGATGAGGGTCTTGCTGGGGACGCACCCGTAATGGAGGCAGTCGCCGCCGAGCTCTTTCTCCTTCTCGACGAGCAGGGTCTTGGCGCCGAACTGCGCCGCCCCGGCCGCCACGGTCAGACCGCCCGATCCCCCGCCGAGCACCCCGATGTCGAAATCATAGCGGGACATGTCGTTCCCCCCCCTGTTCCCTGTCTGACGCCGCTCATGCAGTCCGGTTCGGGGTGAAGCGGCGGCGTCTACCCGCGGCCCCGCATCCCGTCAGTCTTCCCTCCGGATCTTTTTCACGATCTTCGGGATAAAAAAGGAAAAGACGAAGAGCGCGACGGAGAACAGGACCTTGGCGGATAGGAGCCGGCCCCATTGGCCGGCGGCCCAGATCTCCTTGAGCGTCCCGAAGAAGAAGGTGAAAATGAACGTCCCGACGAGAATGCCGAGGCCCGTCCCGGCCGCGTAATCCCGGAAGCGCACCTTCGTGAGCCCCATCCCGAAGTTCATCGGGGTGAAGGGAAAGTACACGAGGCGCAGGTAGAGCACCGTCGCGAAGCCGTTGCGCTCGATGGCGTCGTCGTATTTCCGGAGCCGGTCGCCGATCACGGAGGCGGCAAACTCGCGGCCCAGGGTGCGCCCGATCCAGAAGGCGCCGACGGCGCCTCCCATGGCGCCGATCCAGACGTAAAGAAACCCCCAGTAGGGGCCGAAGAGGGCCGCCCCGACGGCCGTCAGCAGCGTGCCGGGCACGAAGAGGCAGATGCCCGCCGCGTAGGCGGCCATGAAGATCAGGGGGGGCCAGAACCCCGCGGCCTCGATGTGCGCGCCGAGGACCTCCGGCCGAATCAGCTCCCGTGCGGGGGTGAAGCGCACGACGGAGTAGGCCGCGACGATGAACAGGGCCAGCGCGACGGCCTTCCAGACCCCCCTGGCCTTTCCTGAAGCCGGCTTCGCCGCTCCGCCGGTCATGGGCTCTCCGCTTCCCCCGCCGGATCCTCACGGGTCAGGATGGACCCCCCGCAGGACGATCCAGCCCCGGCGGTGCATCCGAAGCAGTGCTCGCCGGTCACGATCCTTCTTCCGGCGAGCTCGGCGGGGTCGAAGAAGCGGATGTGGTCGGGGGCGCCGTGATTCACGGGAAGGCCGAGCGCCAGGTTGAAATCGCAGTCGTAGAGGATGCCGTCCCAGCGGACCTCGATCTGGTGCCGGCACATCAGCCCCGGCACCGTCTCCGGGTTGAAGGATTCCCGCAGCAGGCGCAGATAGGCCTCCTCCCGGTTCTGCCGGCGGAGTTCCTTTCGGAAACGCCCCAGCGGCATGTTGGTGATCGTCAGCAGGCGGGTGAAGTCGATCCCGAATCGGCTCCCCAGCTCGCGCCGGTAGTCCGCCTCGAGGAGATTCTGCGGAGGCGGCAGGAACGGCCCTCCGGGGTTGTAGACGAGGTTCAGCGGCAGCGAGGGATCGCGTCCGTAGCCCAGTGCATTCAGACGCCGGATCGCCTCGATACTCTTCCCGTGGATCCCCTTGCCGCGTTGGGCGGACACATTCTCTTCAAGGTAGCAGGGCAGGGAGGCGACGAGGTGAACCCCGCTGTCCCGGAAAAACCCGGGCAGGTCGCTCATTTCCGGCTCGAGCAGGACGGTCAGGTTCGTCCGGACCTGCACGGGGCATCCCCGCTCACGGAGAGCGGTCACGAAGCGGCGGAAATCCGGGTTCAGTTCCGGCGCGCCCCCCGTGAGGTCGACCTGCGGGCGTCTGAGGGTCTCCGCGGCCCTCAGCACCCACTCCATGACGGGCCAATCCATACGCTCCGATCGGTCGGGTGAAGCCTCCAGGTGGCAGTGGCGGCACCGCTGGTTGCACGCGAGGCCCAGGTTGACCTGCAGGATCTCGATCGTCCGGCTTCGCAGCCCCCCGGGGTCGTGCCGGGCGATGGTTTTCTCGAACTCGTTCATCCTGCCTCTCTCCTTTGCCGACGCACCGCGCGGGACATTCATGGAAAGATTATACCGTCGAAATCCTGTAGATCAAGATTTCTTCTCGGCCGGGGCCTCCCGGCGTCTCCGGACCGGCATGGGGCGTCCGCTCTCCCGGGGCTCAGCCGGCAGTGCGGTGTGCGGCAGGGGGCGCATCGAGGACAAAAAAAGGGGGCTTTACCCGATTACCGGGAAGCCCCCTTCATTCCTGGAGCCGATGTGGGGATTCGAACCCCAGACCTGCTGATTACGAATCAGCTGCTCTACCGGCTGAGCTACATCGGCATGCCGTCGATTTCGAAGGGAAACTTATAAACCCAACCCCCCCCTTTGTCAAGACCGAAACGATCTTCACCCTTTGCAATCCCCGCATTTTCTGATAACGTTTCGGCCACATGACCCGGGGGGGGATTCGTCCGTCATATCCGGGAGGTGAACCGACGCGAACCGGGGCGGGCTTTTCATGGGCGCACAGAAGGGCAACGGGCTCAATTACCGAAGCTGGGTCGAGGTCGACCTGGACAACTTCACCCACAACTGGCACGAGATGCGCAAGCTCGTGGGGCCCGAGGTGAAGATCCTCTCGGTGGTGAAGGCCGATGCCTACGGCCACGGGGCCATCGAGATCTCCAACGTGGCCCTGAAGAACGGCGCCGCGTTCCTGGGGGTCGCCAACGCCGACGAGGGCGTCCAGCTTCGCGTGGGGGGCATCGATGCGCCGATCCTGATCCTGAGCCCCTCCATGGGCCTCGAGATCGACGAGATCATCAAGTACGGCCTCACCCCGTCGATCTCGGATGTCGGCTTTGCCCGCGAGCTCCAGAAAAAGCTGAAGAAGGCCCACGCCAGGATGCCCATCCACATCGAGGTGGACACGGGGATGGGACGCGGCGGCACGATCCACAGCGAGGCCTTCCGGGTGATCGAGGAGATCCTGGAGCTGCCGAACCTCTCCGTCGAGGGCATCTTCACGCATCTGTCCTCGAGCGAGGTCGAGGGGGACGACTACAACGAAAAGCAGTGGGAGCTCTTCAAGGCACTCCTGAAAAAGCTCGAGGAGAACCGGATCTACATCCCCGTCAAGCACCTGGCCAACAGCGGCGGGCTTCTGAACTTCAAGCCCTTCCACCTGGACATGGTGCGCCCCGGCATCATGTCCTACGGGATCTACCCCGCCGAGAGCCTCAAGGCGAAGGCCGACCTGCTGCCCGTGATGAGCTTCAAGACGAAGGTGCTGCTGCTCAAGGAATTCCCCAGGGGCTACGGGATCGGCTACAACCGCACCTATGTCACGAGGAAGCCCACCCGGATCGCCACGATCCCCGTGGGCTACGGCGACGGCTACGGGGTCATCCTGTCCAACCAGGGCGAGGCCCTCATCCGCGGAAAGCGGGTCCCCCTCGTCGGCCGCGTCTCCATGGACATGTGCACCCTCGACGTGAGCCGCCTTCCCGAATGCGAGGTGGGCGACGAGGTCGTTCTCCTGGGCCGGCAGGGCGGCGAGTACATCCCGGCCAATGACATCGCCGCCAAGGCCCGGACGATCAGCTACGAGGTGCTCTGCGCGCTGGGCAAGCGGGCCCCGCGCGTCTTCATCCAGAAGGGCCGGGCGGATGCCGTCGAGCCGCGGCTGCGGCGCATCTTCATCCCCGACGAGGTGAAGTCGATCTCCCGGATCGACAGCGTGATCCGGCGCTGTTTCCAGACGCGGGCCCGCAGTTCCGAGCTGGGCGATGCGATCTACTACGAGATGTTCGAGACGCTCTTCGGCAAGGAGGACCGGCAGCTGGAGCTGCGGACCCACTTCCGCTACGACATCAAGGTCTCCGACTTCACGGCGGCGGAGAAGGCCAAAGACGCCCAGGCCGAGAACTTCTTCAAGGTCTCGACGCACATCGAGTACACGAAGACCCTGCGCAACGCCATCTTCCTCATCGGCTGTGCGCTCAACAACCGGCAGCTCTCGCTGCTGTTCGACGACCCGCGCTGCGAGTACCGCTGGCTGCTCACGACGCGGGACGAGACGTTTCGGGAGAGCGACTTCCGGGTGGTGCGCGTCTGCGTGGACAACGAGGCCGTCCCCATCATCCGCTCCGAGACCACGGAGCGGGGCTACGAGATCTGGTGCGGCGGCGGGGATTCGCTGCGCGGCAAGCTCAACCGCCAGGTCCGGATGAAGATCGAGATCGAGACCCGGAAGTTCCGCAGCAACAACCTCTTCTCCGTCTACCTCGTCTACCCGACGCGGGGCCTCGACATCGACTTCAACTACGAGGGGATGAACCTCAAGAACGTCCGCGAGATCAGCTTCTTCGCGGGCAAGCACCCGTACCCCGAGGTGACGAGGGAGGCGGGCAAGCGGATGCGGCTGAAGATCAGCGACGACGAGTGGATCTTTCCGAACAGCGGCGTGACGTTCCTTTGGGATCTGTGAATAGAGGCATCAGGCAGAAGGCAGAAGGCAGAAGGCAGAAGGCAGAAGGCAAATCCCCCTGTTTCCCCCTTTGAAAAAGGGGGGGGTGAAGGGGGATCTGATAAGAAAAATCCGGGACAGACTGCATGGACAAATTACGAGTCGGGATCCTCTTCGGCGGGATGTCCTCCGAGCGGGAGGTCTCCCTCAACAGCGGGCGAAACGTCTACGACAACATGGACCGGGAGCACTACGAGCCGGTCCCCATCTTCATGGACCCGGGCGGCCGCCTGTGGGTCCTGCCCTGGCAGCTCATCTCCCAGAACACGACGACGGACATCGCGGAGCGCCTCGCGACGGAGGCCGAGCCGATCGCCTACGAAGGGCTGCGGAACCGGATCGATTTCGCCTTCATCGCCCTGCACGGCAAGTACGGCGACGACGGCTGCATCCAGGGCCTCCTGGAGCTGCAGCGCATCCCCTACACCGGCCCGGGCATCCTGGCCTCGGCCATCGGGATGGACAAGGACATCCAGCAGAAGATCCTTCGCGCCGAGGGCCTCGGGGTCCCGCGAAGCACGGTGGTCGACCAGCGGCGCTGGCAGGAGAACCCCGATGCCGAGCGGCAGAGGCTCGTCGGGGAGTTCGGCCTTCCCCTGGTGACCAAGCCCGTCCGCGAGGGCTCGAGCATCGGCGTCACCGTCGTTCGCCGGCCCGAGGCACTCGACGCGGCCATGGCCGCGGCCCTGCAGTGGGACCGGACGGTCCTCGTGGAGGAGTTCCTCGACGGGACGGAATTCTCGTGCATCGTCCTGGAGGACGAGGGCGAGCCCCGGCCTCTCTCGCTCACCGAGATCCACCCGCAGAGCGAGTTCTTCACCTACGACGACAAGTACATGCCCGGCCGCTGCCGCAAGTTCACACCGCCCAGGACGATCCCGAGGGACATCGCGGAGGCGATCAAGGTCGACGTCGTCAGGGCTTACAGGGCCCTGGGCTTCCGCTGCTACGGGCGCATCGACGGCTTCGTCCTCAAGGACGGCCGCGTCCTGATCACCGACCCGAACTCCTCGTCGGGCATGGCGCCCTCGTCGTTCTTCTTCGAGCAGGCCGCCGAGCAGGGGATGCTGCCGGGCATGATCGTCTCGAAGCTCATCGAGATCGGGATGCGGATCCACCGGGAGAAGAAGGGACCGCTATGACGCCCGAAGGGCGTCAGGCAAGAGGTAACAGGTAACAGGTAACAGGTAACAGGTAACAGCCTACCCTCCGTTGCTTCTTTCCTGCCACCTGCCGTCTGCTACCTGTCACCTCGATCCCGTTCGACGGGCCCAGGGCCCTGAGCGTGTCGAAGGGCACTCCCGCGGAGGGGAGAGGAAGATCGTATTGGGGGCCTCTATGAGGCTTTACAAAGCGGCTCATTCCAACTATAGTTCCGCCCAATAAAACACAGCAAGGGTCGGTGAATGACGGCACAGAACGAAGCGAAGCTCAGGGTCGGGGTCATCATGGGGGGCGTGTCCTCGGAAAAGGAGGTCTCCCTCGAAAGCGGCCGCAACATCTTCAGCAAGATGGACCGCAAGAGGTTCGACCCCGTGCCCCTGTTCATGGACAGCCGCTGCGCCCTGTGGGAAATCCCGCTGAAGCTTCTCATGCGCAACAGCACCGCGGATGTCGAGATCGACCTGGCCGAGGAGGCCAAGCCTCTGCCCTATGAGGCCCTGAAGGGCCGCGTCGATTTCGTCTACATCGGCCTGCACGGCAAGTACGGCGAGGACGGCACGCTCCAGGGGCTCCTGGAACTCCTCGGGATCCCCTACAGCGGCTCCGGTGTCCTGGGCTCGGCCCTCGGGATGGACAAGTACACGTCGCGCAAGGTCCTCGCCATGAGCGGGATCGACGTGCCGAAGACGGTCGCCGTCGACCGGCGTACCTGGGACGGGGGAGGGCGCGAGGGGATCGTGAAGCGTATCGAGACGGAGATCGGCTTCCCCTGCGTCGTCAAGCCCACCCGGGAGGGCTGCAGCACGGCGGTGAAGAAGGTCGTTTCCGCGGCGGGCATCCCCGACGCCCTGGCCTCGGCCTTCGAGTGGGACAACGTGGCCGTGTTGGAAGAGTTCCTCACCGGCATGGAGGTGACCTGCGGGGTGATCGGCAACGACGATCCCCGGGGGCTCACGCCTTCGGAGACGATCCCCACGCAGGAGATCCTGTCACTGGAGGACAAGTTCCTCTACGGCCAGGGGGAGAACAAGACCCCCGCCCGGGTGCCCGCCGAGGTGCTTCGGCAGATCCAGGATACGGCCGTGCGGGCCTACAGGGCCCTCGGCCTGAAGGCCTACTCGCGCATCGACATGTTCCTCTGCGACGGGCGCATCCTCGTGCTGGAGCCCAACACCCTGCCCGGCATGACGCCGTCGACGGTCCTGTTTCATCAGGCGGCGGCCGAGGGGCTGAGCCAGACGGATTTCATCAGCCGGGTCATCGAGTTTTCCCTCGAGGCGCACCGCAACAAGAAAGGCCCGCTGTGATGGGTGATGACGGGAAACCGGGGGCGTTTTTTTCAAGGATTCGGGCGTCAGGGGACGGGCTGTTCAGGAGACTTGACAAAAAACGAAAAATTTTTATATTACGGTCGAATTTTTGAAGTCGGCATGGGAGGCATCGGTCTGTCATGTACTTCAATCCCCTTCAAGTTTCCAGAATCAAAGGGGTATTTGGCCAGGCGGAGCGGCTTGCCGGCCGCTATTTCCACATGACCGACGACCAGATGAGAGCCCAGCGCTACGATCTCCGGACGCTCGCCCACCTGGAAGCGCACGAGGTCGACGACAAGGCCTTTGCGCACCTCTGCAAGTACGCGGTCCGCAAGGAGGAGAAGGCCGAAAAGCCCCGGACGTACGACCTGTACCGGATCTGCCTCCAGGACAACCGGATTCTGGGCGCCATCGAGCGGGCCCATTCCTTCATCCGGCTCGAGTCGCTCATGCTCTACATCGCCGTGCACGAGCTGGTGCACGTGATCCGGTTTGCAAGCGGTCAGGCCGACTTCGAGGCCCCGCGCGCCGAGAGGCTGCAGGAGGAGGAGAAGGTCGACCAGATCACGCGGACGGTTCTCCACCCCGTGGCCGACAAGGACATGGGCCTCGTGCTCGATTGCTTCAGCAGCCGTTACAGCCTGCTGGAATCCTGTGGTTGAAGCCGTTTCGATCCGGCCGAGATTTTGTTCAGGAGGGTTTTGTCATGCCGATCTATGAATACCGCTGCAGAAAATGTAACCGGGAGTTCGAGGAGGTGCAGTCGATCACGGCCCCCGAGCTGAAGAGCTGCAAGTTCTGCAAGGGTCCCGTGACGAAGCTGATGTCGGTTTCCTCGTTCCACCTGAAGGGGAGCGGCTGGTACGTGACGGACTACGGCGGGCGGAAAGCGCCGTCGAGCGATACGGCCGCGAAGAGCGACACGACCGCAAAGAGCGACGCCGCGGCGGAGGGATCCGCCTCGACGAGCCCCTCGACCACGGGCGACAAGCCCTGACCCAACCCGTACCCTGCGGCAGCCGGGCGGCCTCCCGAAAGGGCGGTCGCCTTATTTTTTGTCCAGCACCTGCCGGATCGTCATGGACAGGTCGCTGATGCTGAAGGGCTTCTGGATGAAGGCCTGGCACCCCTTCTCGAGGATGGCCTTCGCCTGCTCGTTCTTGCTGTACCCGCTCGACAGGATGACCCGCACGTCGTCGTTGATCTTCCGCAGGCTGTCGTAGGTCGCCTCGCCGTCCATCCCGGGCATGATCATGTCCAGAATGACGAGGCCGATCTTGCCGCGCAGCTTGCGGTAGATCTCGATCGCCTCCTGGCCGCTCTTGGCCGCCACGACCTTGTAGCCGAGCGACTCGAGGATCTCCCGGTTGACGTCGATGATCACGTCCTCGTCGTCCACGAAGAGGATCGTCTCGCTTCCTTCCAGCAGCCCTTTGGGCGGGACCGTCTCCTTGACGGCCGCCTTGTCCGTCGCGGGCAGGAAGAGGTTGAAGGTCGTCCCCTCGCCCTCCTCGCTGTAGATGTTGATGATCCCCTGGTGACCGCGGATGATGCCGTAGGCCGAGGCCAGCCCCAAACCCCGACCCCGCCCCATCTCCCGGGTGGTGAAGAAGGGCTCGAAGATCCGCTCCTTGGTCCGCTCGTCGATGCCCATCCCCGTGTCCGTCACGGAGACCATGACGTAGTTGCCGGGCTTGACCTTGTAGTTGCGGACGTAGGCCTCGTCGAGGGTGACGTTGCGTGTCTTCAGGGTCAGTTCCCCGCCGCCCGGCATGGCCTGCTGGGCGTTGACATAGAGGTTGACGAGGACCTGCTCGATCTGCGCCTGGTCGATCTCGACGGCCCAGAGGCCGCTTTCGAGCGACTTGCGGATCGTGATGTCCTTGCGGGTCAGCCCGAAGGCGTTCGAGGTCTTCTCGATGATGTCGTTGAGGTTGCAGGGCTTGACCTCGTAGCGCCCGCCGCTGGAGAACGCCAGGAGCTGGTTCGTGAGGTCGGAGCCGCTCCTGACCTGTTTCTCGATCCGCTTGAGCCGGCCGTAGGCCGGGTGGTCGGCCTTGGTCTCCGAGAGCATCAGGGCCGTGTAGCCCTGGATGCCCATGAGGATGTTGTTGAAGGCGTGCGCGATCCCGCCGGCCAGGGTGGCCACGGCCTCCATGTTCTGCGCGTGGAACAGCTCGGCCTCCATCTTCTTGAGGTCCGTGATGTCCTCGTAGGTCATCAGCTGCTTGCCGTTTCCGAGGATCACCATCCGGGTGTGCATGATCCGGTCGGAGCCCCCCCGGACGCGGATCGTCACGACGCGCTCCCCCACCTTGCGGTGCCTGATGAAATTTTCCATGTCCTCACGGTGGAAGTACCGCACGAGATCCCGGTAGGAGGGGTTCGGGAAGACCCGCTTCAGGAACGTCTCGTTGTCGGGGAGATCCTCGATGGTGTAGCCGAAGATCTCCGTGAAGCGGGGGTTGAGGTACTCGAACACCCCGTCGGGCCTCGACAGGGCGATGCCCACGGGGGAGTGGTCCGAGAGGATGCGGAAGCGCTCCTCGCTCTCGATGAGGGCGTACTCGATGCGCTTGCGGTCCGTGATGTCGGTGAGCATGACCATGGCGCGCCGCTCGTCGATGCGCGCCGCCCGGAACTCGAGCACCTTCGTGCCGCCGTCCCGGCAGGTGACGTGGAAGACCCGCGCGCTGCCCCGGACGTTGGCGGCCATGTCGGACTTCCACGTCTCGATGACCTTCTTGCGGTATTCGGCGTCGGGGAAGGCCTTTCGGAACCATACCTTCCCGGTGGGGACGTCCTCGAGGGCGTAGCCCGTGACCCGGACGAACTCGGGGTTGATGTAGAGGAACTTCCCCTTCTCGTCGAGCAGCAGGACGCCGTAAGGCGATTTCTGGATGATGGTCCCGAAGGTCTCCCGCTCGTTCTGGAGCGTCTGCTCCAGCTCGGCGATGCGCTTCTTCAGGGCCGCCGGCTCCTGGTTGGGTTCGTCCTTTCCCCTGTCCTTGACCATTCCGCCCTCTCCCTTTCCCTCTCACCTTCTTCCAAACAATTCCGAATGAACCCCGCCATCGCCTCGAGGACCTCGTCCCGGGCCTCGGCGTGGGGGGTGTGGCCGCAGCGGACCATGAGCGGCTCTGCCCGCCCGGCAATCTGCCGTGCGATGGCCTGGACCTGGGCCGGTGTGCCGTAGGGGTCATCGATGCCCTGGATGATCAGGACGGGGCAGCGCACACCGGGCAGGCAGTCCTCGATGTTCCAGTCCCGAAAGGCCGGCGAGAGCCACGTGTCGGCCCAGCCGTGAAAGACGAGGTCCGTCTTGTCCCCGTGGTAGCGTGCGAGCCGCTTGCCGAGATCCGTTTTCGCGTAGGCCTCGACGGCCTCTCGGATCCCCGCCAGGGTGACCTCCTCGACGAACACGTGGGCCGCCTCGGTGATCACGGCGCGCACCCTCTCGGGGTGCCTGGACGCGTGGATCAGCGCGATCGACCCGCCGTCGCTGTGGCCGACGAGGATCGTCCTGCCGATCCGGCACGCTTCGAGGACGGCCGGCAGTCCGATCAGCGCCTCGTCGTGGAGATACCCCGTTGCGCGGGGCAGGGAGAAGGCCTCCGATTTCCCGTACCCCCAGCGGTCGTAAACCAGGGCCGGCAGGCCCGTTCGCTCGCTGAGGCGCGATGGGAAGTCCCGCCACTGGCCGATGCTGCCGAGCCCCTCGTGCAGGAAGACGAGGGTCGTCCCGTCCGCACCCGGACTGACGGGCCGGGGCTCGATCCGTTCGGCGTGGAGCCGATGCCCGGCGGCGTCGATCGGGAACGAGTTCCTGGAGACGCCCATGGTTCAAGGTTCCTGTGACAGGATCCGAAAACGCAGCGCTGCGCGCCCGGCGGCGGGGCGCAAGCGCCTCCATCTTACATTTCCTGATGATGGGGTCAAGGCCATTTTTATCGTCCTTGACGGGGAGTCGGCCCGCCGGTAGACTCCGCCGGTAAAGACGAGAGGGAGAGAGGGTAAGAAGGGAAGAGGGTGAGAAAATGCGAAGGGCATCCTTCCGCTACTCCAACCTTCTCTCCTTCTCACCCTCTCACCTTCGTGCGCAAGATGCACGGGCGGAACTTGAAATGGGCGTGTATGCAGAACATGAAAAGTGAACTCACAGGAACGGAACAACGCTGGCCCGTCCTGTGGGCCGCCTTTGCGACCTACCTGCTGGACAGCTACGACCTCATCGTGCTCGCCATCGCGATGCCCGTTCTGCTCAGGGTGCTGGACATCACGCTGCCCGAGGGGGGACTCATCGGCTCGGCCACGATGGCGGGCGCCATGATCGGCAGCGTGGTCTTCGGGCTCATCGCGGAGAACCGGGGCCGCCGCACCGCCCTCATCGTCGCCCTGCTGTGGCTGGGGGCCGGGATGGGCGCGGTGTTTCTGGCCCGCAGCCTGGGGATGTGGATGGTCTTGAGATGCCTCACGGGGCTTGCCATCGGGGGCATCTGGGGCCCCTGTTCGGCACTCATCGCCGAGCACTGGCCGCCGCGATACCGCGGGCGGGCGGCCTCGTTCGTCCTGAGCAGCTTCGCCGTCGGCGCAGCGGCGGCCTCCTTCGCGGGCAGGCTGGTCCTCGACACGGACTGGAGGCTCCTGTTTCTCCTGGGGACGATCTCGATCCCCTTCGCCCTTGTCGTGGCCCGGCTCGTCCCTCCGGACCGCCCGGCGGGGACAGGGCCGGCAGAGGGGAAAGCGGCCGTCAAGGTCGGCATCGCCGACATCTTCAAGGGCGGCCTGGGCAAGACGACCTTCCTGGCCACCCTGGTGAGCCTCATCAACCTGGCCGGCTACTGGGGCGCCGCCTACTGGATCCCCACCTTTCTCACCCGCGAGCGGGACCTCGGCCTGACCATGATGGCCGACTTCTCGCTCGTCATGTACGCGGGGATGTTCTTCGGGTTCCAGTTCTTCGGCTTCCTGGCCGACCGCATCGGCCGTCGCAGGGCCATGATCGCCGCCTTCGGCACGATCGCCGCCGCCGTGTGGGTCTACATCGTGGTGAAGGACCCGGTCTTCCTGTTCTGGTGGGGCATCGTCGTCGGCTTCGGTCTCCCCGGCGTGGGGGGGGTGCTCGGGGCCTACTTCGCCGAGCTTTTCCCGGAGCGTGTCCGGGCCTACGCCGGGGGCTTCTGCTGGAACATGGGCCGGATCGGTGCCGTGCTCGCCCCCTACACGATCGGCAAGATCGGGAGCCATTACGGGCTGGCCACGGGCCTTGCCGTCACGGGGGTGGTGTACGTGATCGGGGCGCTTTCCTTGTTTTGCCTGCCGGAGACGTACGGGGGCCGGGGACGGCATTGATTGGAGGCAGTGATCCCGGGGTGAAGGTGAGAAGGTGCGAAGGTAAGAAGGTAAGAGGGTAAGCGGGAGAGGAAAGAAATCAACGGTGTCGCAATTCCGATGTTGTCATTCCGCACAAGCGAAGCGCGATGCGGAATCCATGATCTGCAAAGGGTTCTGGATTCCCGTTTGCGCGGGAATGACATGATTTCAGTATGTTTCATCCTTCTGACACGGCCTCTTCACCAGAAGCAGCGCGTGAGTCATCATGGACATTGAAACCTACCTGGACAAGAAAACGCTGATTCTGGGCGACGTCAACTCGGGAAAGACGACGCTCTGCCGGGAGATCCTCGAGGGCTTCTGCAGGGAGGGTTTGGGCGGCCGGATCGCCGTCATCGACCTTGCGCCGGACATCCCCGAAGAGATCCTGCGGGCCCGTGGGCTTGCGGGGGTCGGCGGAAGGCTCACCCCGCCGGCCGGCTCCGGGGCCGCCTACCTGCGAGTCCCCGTCGTCGCCCCGCGCCTGACCTCGTCGACCGAGAGCGAAGCGCTGGAAAAGGCGAGGGGCAACCGGGAGGCCATCAAGGGGCTGCTGCGGCGCTTCGAGGAGCCGGGCCGCGACATCCTCTTCATCAACGACGTGAGCCTCTACCTGCAGGCGGGCGAGCCGGAGCATCTTGCGCAGGTGCTCGACAGGGTCTCGACGGCCGTGGTGAACGGCTACCTCGGGGAGAAACTGGGCCCCGGGGAGCTCTCCCGGCGCGAGCGGGAGGCGATGGAGAAACTCACCGGATGGTTCCGGTCGCGCGGGTCGGTGCTCACGATGCCACCCGAGCGGGCGGCAGCCGGGAAGGTGCTCGTGGCCATGAGCGGCGGGGTGGACAGCTCCGTGGCGGCCCTTCTGCTGGCCGAACGGGGCTTCGACATCGCGGGGCTGACCCTTTTCCGGCATGGCGGGGGGACCGCCGGCTACGGCCTGAGGGACGTAGAGGATGCGGCGAAGGTGTGCCGCCTTCTCGGGATACCCCACCACGCCGTCGAGTTCGCAGACGATTTGGAGCGGATCGTGATCGTGCCCTTTCTGGAAGCGTACCGCCAGGGCATGACCCCGAATCCCTGCGTGCTGTGCAACCGGGACATCAAGTTCGGGATGGTTCTGGAAAAGGCCCGGCGGCTGGGATACGGGCAACTGGCCACGGGGCACTACGCGCGGATCGTGATGAGGGGAGGCAAGCCGGCCCTCGCCGTGCCGAAGGACCGCGGGAAGGACCAGACCTACTTTCTCTGCCGGGTCCGGCGGGAAGCCCTCGGCCACATCCATTTTCCGCTCGGGGAACTCACGAAGCAGGAAGTCCGGGAGCTGGCCAGGCGTGCCGGGCTGCCCGCCTCGCAGCGCGAGGACAGCCAGGACATCTGTTTCATCCCCCGGGGCGGGATCGGACCGTTCCTCGAAGCCCGCCTTTCCGGCATGGGCCCCGGCAGGATGGTGGACCGCCAGGGCCGGGTCGTCGGCAGGCACCGGGGGATCGGCCGCTACACCATCGGCCAGCGGGCCCGCCTCTCGGCCGGGCGGGGGGAACTCCTGTATGTTCTTTCCCTCGATGCGTCGGAAAACCTCGTCGTGGTGGGACCGCGGGAGTGCCTCCGTTCGGGGGGGCTCGAGGCCGGCGAGCCGAACCTGCTGGTCGATGCCCTGCCGTTTGCGGCGCAAGCGAAGATCCGTTATGCGCACCGGCCGGCGGACTGCCGGGTCGAGACGGGTCCCGGCTCCCTCACGGTCATCTTCGACGAGCCGCAGGAGGCCGTGACGCCGGGTCAATCGGTTGTCCTGTACAGCGGCGGGGTCGTGCTCGGCGGTGCCACGATCCGCAGGTCCTTCGACGGGCGCGAACCGCCGTCTTGATTCTTTTGTGGCTTGGGGGTACATTGAAGCGAAACCATTAAAGAAAATAACGGATTCGTTCGATAATTCCCGTTGAGGCCTTACTCTTGACCCACAGGGAGAGAAAACCATGAGCAAGCACCCCCCGAGACTGTTGGCTGCCGTCCTCGTTACGGCGTGGGCCGTGATCCTGTTGACGCCTTGTGACACCCCGGCGCAGCTCTATCGCTATACCGACAAGGACGGGAAGATCGTCATCACCGACAACCCGCCCCCGGGGGTGCGGGGTGAGATCCTCGACGAGTCGGACCTCGCCCCATCCGAGAGGACCAAGAGGCCCGTTCCCGAGGCGCAGGGCGCGGAACCGATGCCGGTGCCGGGAAGCCGGGACCAGGCGGCCCCCATGCCGAGGCCGGGCGTCCGTGACCAGGCCGCCCCGCCCGAAGGGGCACGCGATGCGGAGATGAGGAAGGTCGCCGACGAGGAGATCCAGAAACAGAAAGAAGAGGCGCAGCGAAAACTGCAGGAGAGGCAGCAGGAAAGGCAGCGCCGCCTCGAGGAGGCCGACCGGCTCGAGAAGGAGGCCAGGAAGCCCATCGTCCCGACCCAGGAGAACATCGACCGCCAACGCAAACTGATGGAGGAGGCTGAGCGGCTCAGGCAGATGCCGTAACGGCAGGCACAAGGTAGAGGCAAAAGGCTGAAGGCGCAACAGGAAGATAAACAGGGTGACCGGTGGCAGGGTACAGGTGCAGAATCATGCAACGCGTCTGGATGATTCCCGTCATTTCCTGCCTGGTATGCCTTGTAGGGTCGGCGGCCGACGCGCAGACCATTTACAAGTACACGGACAAAGACGGGGCGGTGGTGCTCACGGACAGGCCCCCGAAAGGGGTGAAGGCCGAGCCCGTCGTCTCGGGACGGCCGGCCGCCCCGCCTGCGGCGGAGGCGGTGGAGAAGACGGGGCCGGCGCCCACTCCCGGTGCCATGACGGCCGAGGAGGCCATCCGGCAGAGGGACCGGCAGCTCGACGAGGTGGTCAGAACCGTCGAGACGCGCGACGCGCAACGGGAACAGGAGAGACAGAGACGGCTCCAGGAAGCGGAGCGGCTGGAAGCGCAGGCCCGCGAGCCGATGCCCGCGACCCGGGAGAACCGCCAGCGCCAGTTCGAGCTGCTGCAGGAGGCCCAGAAGCTCAGGCAGGCTCAGTAGCCCCTTCGGGACATCACAGGACGACGATTCTTCCCTTCGGCGACGCGACCACCTCGCCAACCACGGCCGCATCGCCGATTCCGGCCTCCCGCATGCGCCGGACCAGCGTTTCCGCATCCCCCGCGGGCAGGGCGATGAGCAGGCCGCCCGCGGTCTGCGGGTCGAACAGGATTTCCAACAGCCACTCCGGGCACGACGGCTCGACGTCGATCATCGGCATCCGGAAGTTCTTGTTGCGGTAGAGACCCCCCGGCACGTAGCCGCTCTCCACGAGTTCCCTCACCCCCTCGAAATACGGGACGGCGGCGGCTTCGATCTTCAACCCCACGTCGCTGCCTTCGATCATCTCGCAGGCGTGCCCCAGCATGCCGAACCCCGTCACGTCCGTGCAGGCATGGATGACCGGCATTTTCGTCATCAGCTCGGCGGCCTGCCGGTTCAGGGTCGTCATGGCCCGGACGGCCTTCTCGACGAGGCCCGGGTCGGCCTCTTCCCCCTTGATCGCCGTGCTGACGATGCCCGTGCCGAGCGCCTTGGTGAGAATCAGCCTGTCGCCGGGTCTGCCCCCTCGGTTGCGCAGGACCCGGTCGGGGTGGATGACGCCCGTCACGGAGAGGCCGTATTTCGGCTCGTCGTCCTCCACGCTGTGGCCCCCGACGAGCACGACGCCCGCCTCGATCATCTTGTCCAGCCCGCCGCGCAGGATGGCCTGCAGGACCGACATGTCGAGCTTCTTCGGGGGGAAGCAGATGATGTTCAGGGCCGTGATGGGCCGGCCGCCCATGGCGTAGACATCGGAGAGGGAATTCGTCGCGGCGATCTGCCCGAAGGTGTAGGGGTCGTCGACGATGGGCGTGAAGAAGTCGACGGTCTGGATGATGGCCAGATCGTCGCGGAGACGATAGACGCCCGCGTCCTCGTTGCCCTCGAGGCCGACGATCAGGTTGGAGTCTGCGATGATGGGAAGCCCCTCCAGGGCTCTGCTCAGGTCCTCCGGACCGATCTTGCACGCTCAACCGGCCCCATGGACCATCTCCGTCAGCCGGATCTTCTTTTCCGTCTTCACGATGCGCTCCTCTCCTCCCTTTCGATTTGCGCCTGCCGCACCCACTCGTCGAGGTGATCGGCGAGGACCCGGGGCAGGGCCTCGATGACCTGCCGGATCCGCGTGGCCGGCGTGGCCCCGGCGTAGAGCCCGGCCGTGCGGTTGGCCCGAATGGCGACGCGGGCCGCCGTGACCTCGTCGTACCCGGCGTGTACGAGGGCCCCCACCATTCCGCTGATCGTGTCTCCCGTGCCGCCGATGGCCTCGAGGGCCGGGATATCCGGCTCCGACAGGGTGTCCAGGATCCCGCCCTCCTGCGCGATGTGGTCCGTGGCGCCCTTCACGACGAGCGTCCGGGCGGCGCTCCCGTTGGCGTAGGCCGCCGCGACCATCTCGGGGATGCGCGAGCTGTCCGACTCGAAGAGGTGGCGGCTCACGTAGGCCGGGTGGGTGGCCTGCGGGTCCGCCAGGAAGGCCAGCTCCGAGAGGTCCGGCGTGAAGAGGTCGAACTCGCGGGCGATCCCCGCCGCCTTGGCGGCGTACATGGCCGCGGCATCGGCGATCATGAAGGGGCGCTTCTTCGCCTTCGAAGCCGATTCGCTCACCTTCCGCATGAGACCCATGACGGGCAGCATGTAGTGCAGCACGACGACCCGGGGGGCCAGGCGGGGCAGATCCGCGATCAGGCGCTCGTAGAGCTGCCGGCTTCCCTTGCCGGAGCCGTCGTCGCCCACGAGCAGCACCCGGGGTGCGGGATGGCCCAGGTAGTCCAGCGTCTTGCAGGCGGCGCTCACCAGGGCCGCCGTTCCCTGCGTGCAGGGAATCCCGGCACGGCCGACGCGCAGGAGATCCCCGTCGAGCCTCGCCTCCCCCTCGGTCAGGGGGAGCTCTTTGAGCGGGGCGGTCCCGCAGACGAGCAGCATGGTCTCACCCGTTGCCGTTCTTACGGATCTCGAGCGACTGTTCGTAGGCCCGGTCCAGCATGAGGGCGCAGAGCGTGCGGCCCATTTCCTTCGGCCGCGGCGCCCGCTCCAGCGGCTTGGCCAACATCTCGGCGTGCAGGTAGGGGATATCGGGACAGCCGCCGCCCGAGATGTTCAGGACGACGCCCGAGGCCTTGTCGAAGGTGAGCTTCATGTTGCCCGCCTTGACCATGAGGGCCTCTCCGAAGTCGGTGACCTTGACGACCTGGAGAAGCTCCGCGTTGCCCCTGATGGGCAGGATGTCGAGGAAGGGGACCTTGCGCTCCTGCAGGGCCCGCTCGACGGCAGGCTTTTCCACGAGATTCACCTCGAGGGCGAGATCGCAGCCCCGCCTGAGCTCGGGCGGGGGCGCCACGAGACGGTTCTCGAGTTCTCCCGCCTTCAGGGCCCGCTCGCCGCTCATGGCCTCTTCCACGCTTTCAAACAGGACGAGCCCGCCGCCCTCGAAACCGTTCTTCTTGCCGGATTTGAAAAACATCGATGGATGTATCCCTTTCTAAACAAATCGGAGCCTTCTCCGCAGGGAAGGCCCCGGTTGGTGTTCCCTTATACTACTTTTTGATTTCGATGACAATATCGGGGCCCTCTTCGCGGACCGAGGTCTGCATCCTGTGCCTTTTCGCGAGGCGAAGCACGTTTTCCTTGGACACCTCGTTGTCGACGAGGACTTCGAAACGTTCCGCGCCTGCCTCGATGGCCTTGCTCGTCAGGACGACGGGCTGGGGGCAGGAAAGACCGCGGGCATCGATTCGCGTTGCGCTCATGATATTCTCCTTCCCATGAAATGACGGTTCGTGGCGTTGGCTCCCCGGGTCATGCCTTTTCCCGCATCGTGAATCCCACGGCCAGGCAGAACACGAGGCCCACGATGACCCCGGCCGGTCCGAAGGCGGCGGCCCCGGCGGGCGAGCTGGCCATGGCGAAGTTGTGCGATACGCCGGCCCCCACGATCATGCCGAGGGCGAAGATCCCGGCGTCGAGATCCCCCTCGCCGGAGAGGAACAGCTGCCGGCCCGGGCAGCCGCCGGCCAGCGCGAAGGCCAGGCCCGCGAGTGCCATCCCCAGGAAGTTCCACAGGTGGTCGGTGTGGGCGATCGGCTGGCCTGCGAAGCCGGGCTTGAACTGCCCCAGGATGAGATTCATGGCGAAGGCGGCGACGAGCAGCCCCGCCACGCCGCTGATGAGGTGGAAATCCCGCAGCAGGATGACGTCCCGAAGGGCCCCCATGGTGCAGAAGCGGCTCCGCTGGGCGATGGCCCCGATCAGGAGTCCTGCACCGAGGCTGATGAGCAGCGGGGCGTGCTGCGAGCCCGGTCCCTTCTGGCTGAAGAAGAGGGGGCCGCCCTCGGCGAAGCTCACCCGGAAGACGAGCAGCAGGAAGAGCCCCGCCATGAATACGGGGAAGAGGTAGCCCGCGACCGGTTTCTGCGAATACGCCCGACCTAGGCTGTAGCCCGATTTCAGGAACAGCACGCCCACGCCGATGCCCGCCGCCAGGCCCGCGAGGCCCGTCAAGGCGTTCCAGTCGCCGCCGGCCAGCCTAAGCGTGGCCCGCCAGGGGCAGCCCAGGAACACGAGGGCGCCGATCATGGCGAAGATGCCCAGGAAGAAGCGCACCAGCGGGGCCGACCCGCCCCGGGGCCGGTACTCCTTCGCGAGCAGGGCGGCGAGGAAGGCCCCGATGACGAAACCGATGATCTCCGGCCGGATGTACTGCACGACGCCCGCCCGGTGAAGCCCGAGGGCGCCTGCGATGTCCCGCTCGAAGCAGGCGACGCAGACTCCCATGTTGGGCGGGTTTCCGAGGTACTGGAGAAGCGTCGCCGCCACGCCGATGACGGCTCCGACGACGATGATTCCCGCGCGGGATGCAAACGGGTTGGTCATAACGGGGTTTCTCCTTTGGCGAAAAGATGAAAGGCGTATGAAATCGACAAAATCAATAGCGCACTTTTCTGAATAGTTCCAATTCATAAAATTCATAAAATGACCTTGATTATCGAAAGAAGTCATGGTACGGGCAGGTCATGGGGACGGACATGAAATACGTCAACCTGCTCCAGCTCGAGGCCCTGGTGCGCCTCGTGGAGGAGCGGAGCTTCAGCCGGGCGGCAAAGAGAATGTTCCTCACCCAGCCGTCGCTCACCAAGCACATCCGCAACCTCGAGGAGGCCCTGGGGGCCAAGGTGGTCAACCGCGCGAGCCGTGCCTTCACGCTGACGCCCGAAGGACGCGTGGTCTTCGACTACGCGAAGCGGATCCTCAAACTCCGAGAGGAGATCGCCGACCGGGTGATGCGGCTCCGGGATTCGGAGTACGGCGAAATCAGCATCGCCGCCAGCACGATCCCGGCCACCTACATCCTGCCTCCGGCGATCGCCGGGTTCCGCGGGAAATTCCCCGCGATCCGGGCCGCCGTGCGGGCGGCCGACAGCAGCGACGTCATCGAAAGGGTTCTCAGCAACGAGGCCGAGATCGGCTTCATCGGGAAGAGGCCCCCGGCAGGAAAACTCGTTTCCGAGGCCCTCTGGAAAGACCGGCTCGTGCTGGCCGTCCCCGCGACCCACGCGTGGGCGAGGCGAAGGAGCATCCGCCTCGGCGAGATCGGGAAAGAGCCCTTCGTGATCCGCGAAAAGGGGTCAGGCACCCGGGAAGCCGTCGAGAACTGTCTGCGGGACGCGGACAGCCCCGGGCTCCCGCATCTGAACGTCGTGGCGGAACTGGGAAGCTCAGAGGCCGTCAAGGAAGCCGTCCTCGCCGGGGTGGGGATCTCCGTCCTCTCCGTGCACGCCATCCGCCGGGAGCTCAAGTCCGGCGCGCTGGCCGCCCTGTCCGTCGAAGGCTGCCCCATCGGGCGTTCTTTTCATTTGATTTATCGCAGGCAATTCGATTTAATGGCGCACCACAAGCGATTTATCGAATACATTCGGGCCTATCGGCCGCCGGGACTGTGAACGGGGGTTGATGACCGCTTGGGCGATATAGAAGGTAAGAAGGTGAGAGGGTAAGAACGTTGGATATGTCTGAGGCCGGAGTCCGCTCTTCGCTTTTCCAACCTTCTCACCCTCAAACCCTCTTACCCTCTTGTGCAGGTTTATTCCTCGTGCGGCCCGGTTCGACCCGCCCGGAATAGGAATTGGAAGCCAAGGGGGAACCCATGATCCGATACTACAGCACGAACCGCGGCCTCGAGGGGGTGGCCGGCCTCACGCCGTTCAAGGGGCAGGTCTCCTTCCGCGAGGCCCTGATCCAGGGCCAGGCGCCCGACGAGGGGCTCTTCATGCCCGACCCCATCCCCGCGCTTGCCGTCGCCGACATCCTGGCGCGCAGGGGGAAACCCTATGTGGAAACGGCCTCTCTTGTGGCCGAGGCGTTTCTCAAGGACGAACTGCCGCGGGAGGCGATCCGGCAGGTCGTGGAAGATTCCTACAGTTTCGATGTTCCCCTGGAGCGGGTTCACGACAGGGTCTACATCATGCGCCTGGACCGGGGGCCGACGGCCTCCTTCAAGGACTTCGCCGCCCGGATGATGGCGAGGCTCATGAGCCGCCTGCGCGATCCGGGCAGGCGCCTCAATGTGCTCGTGGCCACCTCGGGCGACACGGGCAGCGCCGTGGGCGAGGCCTTCAAGGGCGTCGAGGGGATCGGCGTCTACATCCTCTACCCGCGGGGCGAAGTGAGCGCGATGCAGAAGAAGCAGCTCGACACGATCGGCGGCAACGTCCTCGCCCTGTCCGTGGACGGCAAGTTCGACGACTGCCAGAACCTCGTCAAGCAGGCCTTCGCCGACCCGGGGCTCGCGCACCTCCACCTCACCTCGGCAAACTCCATCAACTTCGGCCGGATCCTGCCGCAGAGCATCTACTACGTCTACGCCTACGCCCAGCTGGCCGCCCCGGGCGAGGAGATCGTCTTCTCCGTGCCCTCGGGGAATTTCGGCAACGCCCTGGGCTGCGAGTACGCCCGGCGCATGGGGCTTCCCGTGCGGATGCTCGTCATGCCCACCAACGAAAACGACGAGTTCCCGAATTATCTCAAGACGGGGGTCTACGAGAAGGTGTCCCCCTCGAGGGCCTGCCTCTCCAACGCCATGAACGTGGGCCACCCGAGCAACCTCGCGCGGTTCTTCGATCTCTACGGCGGGACGGTGGACCGTACGGGAGTGGTGCATGCCTATCCCGACCTGGCGGAGATGCGGCGGCGCATCTTCTCGGTGAGCGTCTCCGACGAGGAGACGAAAATGACGATCCGCCGCGTCTGGGAGCGGCACCGCGTCCTGCTGGAACCCCACGGGGCCGTGGGCTGGAGGGGGCTGGAACTCTACCTCGAGGCCTGCTGCGGGCCCATCGCGGAGCCCTGCGTATGTCTCGAGACGGCGCACCCGGCCAAGTTCCCCGACGAGATCATCCAACTGCTCGGCATCACCCCCGAGGTCCCGCAGAGCATGAAGGACCTTGAGAAGCGGAGGGGCGGGCCCGTGGAGCTGCCCGCCGACTACGGCCGCCTGCGCGCATTCCTGCTCGACACCCTGACAGGGACGGACTGAACCGTTATCATTCTTTTGGCCTGACATAGAGGGTGAGCCCCTTATTGCCTGTGACGACCACGCGCACACCCGCATCGATCGCCGCCCCTTGCTCCTCCGATGCAGCCTTCCACGTCTCGCCGCGGACCCGCACGTAGCCTTGCGGGTCGCACGTTTCCATGACCACGCCTTCTTCGCCGACAAGGCCGTGAACGTTTGCGGGATCGGCTTCGGCGAAGGAGTGCCACAACAGAGGGAAGATGAGAATGTCTTTCAGGATCCAGAGGCATGCAAGGCCGAATGCCAACCAGAGCGAAACGCCTGCCCATTCGACAAGGATCCAGAGCACGAGGAACGCCAGGGCCGTGTCAGGTATCTGGTAGACGGCGTACTTGAGCAGGACGGATCGTTTTGTCCTTCCCGGCAGCATCCGGAAGTCTTTGATACGTTTCATGTCGCAGGGCCCATCCTCCGTTCGGCGGGGCCGGAAAGCGGCGCGTCGCGCTCTTCGCGCCCGGATCTCTATACCACCGGGGCTTTGCCGATGCATCAACATTTCCGGCCGGCCCAGAGGCGTCGATCCGGAGGCTTCCGCGCAGGCTCCCCCCGAGCCCTTGCGTTGGTCCCGGCGGGCGGCCTGCAGGGGCCGCACGCTGCCGTCCGCCGCGCGTCCCCGGGGATTGCTCACCCGGCAACGGAGCACGGAGGCACCAAAAAGGTTGACAGGGGCATGTTCCCTGCGTTATTCTTTTCATGGATAACTGATCGATAAGGGGTCCGGGATCACGATCCCGGAGGATTTGCCGATGGTCGGGCCGCCATCTGATGAAGATCGGATGGGGGCCCGTTTTTTTTCGCCGACGAATCCGACAAGGGCTTTTCCATCCGCCGCACCCGATTCCTCTTCACTCGACGATAGCCGGAACTCAGCACCGCCGTTCATGCGATGCCCCGGAAATTCCTGCAAACGAAGAAAAGAGATTCAAGGAGGCCGTCATGGACGCCCGCTACCTGGGGGGACTCGTCTCCCGCATCACGAAAAACGCGAAGGTCATCATCGCGTCGAACCGGGAACCCGTAACGCATGAGCGCGACGTGGGCGGCATCCGGGTCGTGCGCCCGGCCAGCGGGATGGTGGCCGCCCTCGAGCCCATCGTCCGGGCCACGGGCGGCGTGTGGGTCGCGCACGGATCGGGCACCGCCGACCGCCTCGTCACCGATGCAAAGGGGCGCGTCGCGATGCCCCCGGAAGATCCCCGCTACACGCTGAGACGGGTGTGGCTGACCCGGAAAGAGGAGAACGGCTATTACTACGGGATTTCCAACCAGGCCCTCTGGCCCCTGTGCCACATCGTGTACACCCGGCCCCGCTTCTCCCGGAAGGACTGGGACATTTATCGGGACGTGAACCGGCGCTTCTGCGACACGGTGCTCGAGGAGGCAGCGGGGTGCCCCGCCATCGTCTTCGTGCAGGACTACCACCTCGCACTTCTCCCCCGGATGCTGAGAGAGGCGAGGCCAGATCTGATGATCGTCCACTTCTGGCACATCCCCTGGCCAAACCGCGAGGCCTTCCGGATCTTCCCCTGGGGGGAGGAACTCCTCGACGGGCTGTTGGGAAACGACATCCTGGGCTTCCACATCCAGTATCACTGCAACAACTTCATGGACACCGTGGACCGGGGGATCGAGGCCCGGGTGGACTACGAGCGCTTCCGGATCTTCCGCGGCGGCCGGCCCACCAATGTCAGGGCATTCCCCATCAGCGTCGACTTCCATCAGATCGGCAAGGACGTGATGTCGCCGCAGGTCGAGGAAAGACGGCAGAGCTTCATCAAGGAGTTGGGGGAGGGGGTGCTGGAGACGAAAATCTTCGTCGGGGCCGACCGGATCGACTACACCAAGGGGATCCCGGAACGGATGAAAGGCTTCGATCGGATGCTCAGCGAGAACCCGGAGCTCCGGGGGAAGGTCACCCTGCTTCAGCTTGCGGCCCCCAGCCGGACCCACATCGAGGAGTACCGGGACATCAACGAGGAGCTCGACGACCTGGTCGACGAGATCAACTGGCGCCACCAGACGGAGGACTGGATGCCGATCCGGTTCCTGCGCGCCCACCACGATTATCACGCCGTCCTGGCCTCGTACCGGATGGCCGATGCCGTCATGGTCACCTCCCTTCACGACGGCATGAACCTCGTGGCCAAGGAGTTCATCTCCGCCCGGACCGACGGCGACGGGGTCCTGCTTCTCTCTAGGTACACGGGTGCGGCCCGGGAACTCCCGGACTCCCTCCTCGTGAACCCCTTTGACATCGACGAGCTGGCCGACGCCATGTACGAGGCCTGTGTCATGCCGGAGAAGGAGCGCAGGAGGCGGATGAAGAGAATGCGGGCGCAGGTCCAGAGGCACACGGTCTTCGACTGGGGGGCGAAAATCTTCGAGGAGCTCGAAGGCCTCCGTCCCGTGAAGGAGGTCGCCTGATGCCCGCGCTGGGGACGGTCCCGGAGAGGGTCTGGGTCTTCGATTTCGACGGCACCCTGTCGCCCCTCGTCCCCGACCGGGTGGCTGCGGAGCTTCTCCCCGGGGCCCGGAAAATGCTCTCGGAGCTCGCGAGGCTGCCCCGGCAGGCGGTGGCCGTCCTCTCGAGCCGTCGGCTGGACGACCTGGCGGCGAGGGTCGATGTCCGCGGGCTCTACCTGGGGGGCAGCAGCGGGGCCGAGTGGCTCCTGCCCGGCGGGGAGCGCAGGACGGCGGACAGCAAGACGCGGCGGCTCTGGCACGTCCGGAACGCCGTCATGCCGGAGCTCGACAGGCTCCGGGGGATTCCGGGCGTCGATCTGGAAGACAAGCACTGGTCGGTGGCCGTTCACGTCAGGCAGGTTGCTCCCGACGATCGGCCCAGGGTGCTCTCGTTTCTCGAGGTCCTGGTCCCCACCGCCGGGATTCGGCTGCTGCGGGGCCCGGCGGTTTACGAGATCCAGCTCCTGCCCGAGATCGACAAGCTCTTCGGGACCGTCGTTCTCTGCGAGATGCTTCGCCACGTGCCTTCGCCGGGCTCGCTGGTCTATGCCGGAGACGACGAGAACGACGCGATGGCCATGGGGTGGGTGATCCGGCAGGGAGGGCTCGCCCTGTTTGTCGGCAGGGAGCCGGTTATCCCCGGGGTCCGGGTCCTGGAGGGGCCTGCGGCCTTGGTGCCGGAGGTCCGGCGGCTGGCGGGCCTGAACGTGAACGGATAGGAGGTCGACCCGATGAACCCCTTCGAGATCATGGACTGCTCGCTTCTGATCCGCATGAGCGGCCTGCCGCCCGCGTACAACCTGCGGGAACTGCGAGACCGGATCGCCGTCTGCAGCCCCGACGTCCTGTATCACCATTTCTGCGAGACCCCCCTGTCTCCGAGCTTCGAGTACCCCGATCACCGGAACGATTTCGCCGTCTGGGCGAGCCGGCGGCTCTCGGACAAGGTCCTGGCGGAGCGCCTCGGCGCCGTCGACCCCTACGCCTGCCCGTCGATCGAGGGGTTGCGGGACATCGTCCTCGAGGTCATCGACGAGCGCCTCAGCGAGGTCACCATGATCCCCTGGGCGCGGCCGGGTCACGAGTTCTACTTCATGGAGGCGACGACCCTCGTCTTCGACTCCGGCGAGCGGGTCCGCACGCTCCGTGAGCTCCCGAGAGCCATCGGACGAATGTCCAACGGGAGCATCTACTTCCACTTCGTGGAGGCCATGCGGCGCCCGCCCGTCGGCGTCGACGATTTTTCCCACTGGATCGGAGGGTTCGGGGAGGCAGGGACCGCCGCCGTCGAGGCGTTGCGCCGCATCGATTTTTACTTCTACACGCTCCGGGAGCTGCGAAGCGAACTCGTGCGGGTGCTCGCGCCTCTCCGGGACGGGCGATCCTGAACAGGGAAGGGAGCGGGATGAACATCGAACTGTATGAACCCATCGTCGGCGTCCCCGTGATCGGGCAGCTGCGAAGGCTGGGCGAGAGGCTCAAGGGGCTGCGGGTCGTCCACGTCAATTCCACCGCCGAGGGCGGCGGGGTGGCGGAAATCCTCGCCTGGATGGTCCCGCTGATGAACGACCTGGGGCTGGATGCGCGCTGGAGGGTCATCACCGGGACGGGCGACTTCTTTGCCGTGACCAAGTCGTTCCACAACGGACTCCAGGGCAACCCGGTCGTGCTCAAGAAGCGCGACTGGGACGTCTACCGGGAGGTGAACCGGGAGAACGCGGGGACGCTGAGGGACGAGCTCGAGGAGGCGGACATCGTCGTCATCCACGACCCGCAGCCGGCGCCCCTGCTGGATCTCTGCCCGCGCCGCCGGGGGCGGTGGATCTGGCGGTGTCACATCGACGCGAGCCACCCGTTCCGGGCGGTCTGGAAGGGGCTCAGGCCCTTCGTGGAGAAGTACGACGCGAGCATCTTCTCCATGTGCCAGTTTGCGCAGCTTCTGCCCCACCCCCAGGTTCTCATCGCCCCCAGCATCGACCCGCTGAGCGAGAAGAACATCGACATCGACGAGCGCGAGCTCGATGCCGTGCGGGAACAGTTCGACCTCAAGCCCGACGTGCCCGTGCTCGTCCAGATCTCCCGCTTCGACCGGTTCAAGGACCCCGTGGGGGTCATCCAGGCCTACCGGATGGTCAAGAAGATGACCCCGGTCCAGCTCGTTCTGGCCGGCGGAGGAGCCACCGATGACCCGGAGGGAAAGGAGGTCCTCGACGCGGTGCTGGAGGCCGCCGAGGGAGACCCGGACATCCACGTCGAGCTTCTACCGCCGGCGGCGCACCGCACCGTCAACGCCCTGCAGCGGATCGCCGACATCGTTGTCCAGAAATCGACCCGCGAGGGCTTCGGCCTCACCGTCACCGAGGGCCTCTGGAAGGGGAAACCCGTGATCGGCGGCGATGCGGGGGGCATCCGCCTGCAGGTCGTCGACTATCACACGGGCTTCCTCGTCATGACGCCCGAGGGGGCGGCCAACCGGATCCGCTATCTCCTGCACCACCGCGAGCAGTGCCGCAGGATGGGCGAGACGGGCCGGGAACTGGTCCGCGAGTACTACCTCCTGACCCGCCACCTCCGCGAGTATCTCACCCTGATCTACGCGCTGGTCGGCGGGAAAACGGAGCACACGGTCATGGTGTGAGATGGGCAGACGGCCGATCGTTGTGTTCACGGACCTTGACGGGTGCCTCCTGGACCACGAGGGCTATTCGTACGAGAGCGCCCGCCCGGCCCTGGAGCGGATCCGGCAGCTCGCCGTGCCCCTGGTTTTCGTCACGAGCAAGACCCGGTCGGAGATCGTTCGCCTGCAGGCGGAGATGGAAGTCCGCGAGCCCTTCATTTCCGAGAACGGCGGCGGAGTCTTCTTCCCCGCCGGGTACAGGGGATTCTCCATCCGCGGCGCGGCGAAGCAGGGCGGTCACACCCGGATCCTGCTGGGGAGGGCCTATCCCGAGATCCGGCGCTTCGTCGAGCAGCGAAAGGGCCGCTTCGGCATCCGCGGCGCGGGGGACCTGAGCGTCGAGGACCTGGCGGAAATCACGGGACTGACCCCCGAGGAAGCGCGCCTGGCAAAGCAGCGGGAATTCACCGAGCCGTTCCTGCTGGCCGACGGCGCGCAGCTGGCGGCCCTGAGGGAGGAAGCCCGGGCGGCGGGCCTGGAGATCACGCGGGGCGGGCGTTTCCACCACCTGATCGGAAGCGGGCAGGACAAGGGGGAGGCCGTGAAACGGACCCTCCGCATTTTCCACGACAACCTCGGCGAAGAGCTGCTGAGCGTCGGGATCGGCGACAGGCCCAACGACGTCCCCATGCTTGCCGCCGTGGATATCCCCGTGCTGATCCCTCACCCGGACGGGCGATACGAGGACGTGGACCTGCCGAATCTGATGAAAGCGCCCTGTCCCGGAAGCCGGGGATGGAACGAGGCCGTCCGGGACATCCTCGAGCGGTTCGGGAACGGGCGAGGGAAACCAGGCAAGGAGAAGAACGGGTCATGACGACATCGGCTCCACGGTTTTCGACGACCCTGCGGGACCACGCCCGCAAGACGATCGAGCAACTCCGTTACGCGGACATCGTCATCGGGATTCCCTCCTACTACAGCGGGGGCTCCATCGTGCACGTGATCCAGACGGTCGCAGAGGGTCTCGCGCGCTTCTATCCCGACGCCAAGGCCGTCATTCTCGTCGCCGACGGGGGCTCCACGGACGACTCGCGCGAGATCGCGAACCTCGTGCATATCGACTCCTACAACGTCAAGAAGATCGTAACGATCTACCGGGGCGTTCCAGGGAAAGGGTCGGGCCTGCGGGCCGCCTTCGAGGTCGCAAACTTCCTCCGTTCAAAGGCCGTGGCGGTCTTCGACTCCGACCTCGTCTCCATCAAGCCCGAGTGGGTCCGCAACATCCTCGACCCCGTCTTCAAGGGGTACGACTTCGTCGCCCCGTTCTACCGGCGCTACAAGCTCGACGGCACCATCACCAACACGATCGCCTACAACCTGACGCGCGCGCTCTATGGGCAGCGCATCCGCCAGCCCATCGGCGGCGATTTCGGGATCTCGCAGCGGCTGGCCAAGCACTACTTCGACCAGGACGTCTGGGAGACGGACGTGGCCCGCTTCGGCATCGACGTCTGGATGACCACGACGGCCGTCGTGGGCGGATTCAAGCTCTGCCAGGCCCGGCTGGGGGTCAAGGTGCACGGCGAAAAGGACCCCGGCGCGGACCTGGGCCCGATGTTCCGCCAGGTCGTGGGGACGATCTTCCAGCTCATGGAAACCAACGCCGAACACTGGCAGCGGGTCCGGCGTTCCCGCGACGTCCCGGTGCTCGGCGAAGAGCCCGAGCAGGAGCCGGCCCCCTTCGAGATCGACCAGGAAGGGCTCGTCGACTATTTCCGGACGGGATGGGCGAACTTCTCGGGAGTCTGGCAGCGGATCGTCGAGGCGAAGGACCTCGAGGTGATCCGGGGCCTCGCGTCCGGCGCGAGGACGGAGGAATTTCTCCTGCCCGCCGAGACGTGGGTCCGCACCGTCTACCGCTACGCCCGCTATTTCCACGCGACGCCGCGGCAGCGGTTCAAGGTCCTCGACACGATGGTCCCGCTCTACAACGGGCGGGTGGCGAGCCTCATCAACGAGGTGCGGGACAGGAGTCCCGGCGAGGCGGAAAAGCTCTTCGAAGCCCACGCCCTGGCATTCGAGAAGAAGAAGGACTACCTGATCAAGATCTGGAACGAGGAGGTGCGCGATGGCTGATTTCTGGCAGCACGGAATGATCACGACCCTGCAGAAGCTTAGGGAACGCCCCGTCGAGGAACTCGAGGCGAAACTCAAGGCCATCGCGCGGCACCGGAAACTCGTCCTGCTGCTGCCCGCTCTCTACTCGGAGTTCGAGACCCCCGCCATGCCGCGGATCATCGAGGAACTGAGGGGCGTAGAGTACCTCCACAAGGTGGTTCTGTCGCTGGACCGGGCGGGCAGAACGGAGTTCGAGAAGGCCCGGCAACACATGTCCGCGCTGAAGGCCGATGTCCGGATCGTCTGGCACGACGGCCCGAGGATGCGGAAGCTCTACCGGGAGCTCATGCGGAACGAGTTTTCCATGGATCACCCCGGCAAGGGGCGTTCGGTGTGGATGACCCTCGGCAGCATCCTGTCGGAGCGCGACGTCTACGCCATCGCCCTCCACGACTGCGACATCGTCAACTACCGCCGGGAGATGCTGGCGCGGCTGATCTTCCCCGTGGCTCACCCGGCCCTGGACTTCGAGTTCAGCAAGGGGTACTACGCCCGCGTGACGGACCAGCTCTACGGCCGCGTCACCCGGCTCTTCTATACACCCCTGATCCGCACGCTGCGGCGCATCCTCGGGTCCAACCCCTTCCTGTCCTTCCTGGACAACTTCCGGTACGCCCTCTCGGGCGAGTTCGCTCTGATTTCGAGCCTGGCCCGCGGGATCCGGATCTCGCCGACCTGGGGCCTCGAGGTGTCGCTGCTGAGCGAGGTCTACCAGCGGGCGTCGATCAACCGGATCTGCCAGGCGGACCTGGCGGATACCTACGAGCACAAGCACCAGGTGCTGCGGAAGCAAAAACCCCAAGAGGGGCTGCTGCGCATGGCCGGGGACATCGCCAGGGCCCTCTTCCGGGTCCTCACCCAGGACGGCATCGTCCTGAGCGAGGCGTTCTTCCGGACGATGCTGACGTCCTACATGCAGGAGGCGCGGGTCACCATCGAGAAGTACCACGCCCTGTCGCTCATCAACGGGCTGGCCTACGACCGCCACGCCGAGATCGAGGCCGTCGAGGCCTTCGTCGGATCGCTCCGCAAGGCCATCGCCGATTTCGTCGAGGACCCCGTGGGCGTCCCGATGCTGGCCGCGTGGGTCCGCGTCAACGCCGCCATCCCGGACTTCGAGGACCGGGTCTGCGAGGCCGTCGAGCTGGACAATGCGTGAGGGGCTTCGGCTCTTCGCTGCGAGGAATCTCGGCGGGCGGCGCGCGGGTCGAAACGGGTTGACAGGAGATCGCTGAGCCGTTATGATAGCAAAGAAAGCAAATAGACGACAACGGGTCCGGGATCTCGATCCCGGAGGGTTTCAAATGGTCGGGCCGCCATCTGATTGAAATCGGATCGCGGCCCGTCCCGTCTCTGCATCCGGGGGGAGACGGCACATCCGCGAAGGCGTTACCGCCCTGCCCCCGTCGAGCATCGTCAACCTCGGCCGGCACGGGGCGCGTCCCGGGTGCCGGCATCCTTCGCAACAATCCCACTCCTGGACCGAACGGCACACAAGGGGGAGCATTGCCCATGTTGAAAGAATTGCCCGAAAACCCCTGTCACGGGTGTCCCGTGGCGGAAACGGCGGCCGAGTTCGTCACGGACCTCGATCGGGGTCTCACGGCCTCCGATGCGGCCGAGCGGCTTGCCCGCTTCGGCCCCAACCGCGTGACGCAGAGAAAGAGGACCGGCCCCCTGATGCGGTTCCTCCTCCAGTTCCACCAGCCGCTGATCTACATCCTGATCGCCGCGGCGGCGGTCACGGCGGCCCTCGGCGAGTGGGTCGACTCCTCGGTCATCTTCGGCGTGGTCCTCGTCAACGCCGTCGTCGGGTTCATCCAGGAATCGCGGGCGGAAAGCGCAATCGAGTCCCTCATGACGATGATGACGACCCAGGCCGTCGTCCTGCGCGACGGCTCTCCGCTCACGGTTCCGTCCGCCGATCTCGTTCCGGGCGACATCGTCCTGCTGCAGTCGGGCGACAAGGTCCCCGCGGATCTTCGCCTCTTCGTCTCGCGGGAGCTCCAGGTCGACGAGTCGGCCCTCACGGGCGAGTCCGTCCCGGTCGCCAAACACGTCGACGTGGTGCCTTCCGACACGGTTCTCGCCGACCGCGGCAACATGGCCTACGCGGGGACGCTGGTGACCTTCGGCCAGGGCCGGGGCGTCGTCATCGCCACGGGCGACCGGACGGAAACAGGCCGCATCTCGGGCCTCATCGCGGAGGCCGTGGAGATCTCGACGCCGCTGACGAAGAAGATCGCCCACTTCAGCCGGGTGCTGCTGGTCGTGATCCTCGCGGTCTCGGCCGCCATGTTTTTCGCGGGATGGGCCATGGGGCACAGCGCGCTCGAGATGTTCATGGCGGCCGTGGCGCTTGCCGTGAGCGCCATCCCCGAGGGCCTTCCCGCCGCCGTGACGATCACCCTGGCCATCGGCGTGAAGCGGATGGCCGACGTCCACGCGATCATCCGCAAGCTGCCCGCCGTCGAGACGCTGGGCAGCACGACGGTCATCTGCTCCGACAAGACGGGCACCCTGACGGAGAACCAGATGACGGTGCAGAGAGTCTGGGCCGGGGGAGAGTTCTTCGAACTGACCGGTGGAGGCTACACGCCGGAAGGGGACATCCTTGCGGACGGGGCCCCGGCCGAACCGCCCTCGTACCCGGCCATGATGGAGTGCCTCCGGGCGGGCCTTCTGTGCAACGACTCGCGGCTGGTGCAGAAGGAGGGGCGATGGACGATCGAAGGCGACCCGACGGAGGGGGCGCTCATCGTCTCTGCTGCCAAGGCGGGGTTGAAGGAGGACGAGGTTGCCGCCCGGCCGCGCATCGACGTCATCCCCTTCGAATCGGAGCGGGCCTTCATGGCAACCCTGCACGGCCCGGGGGAGGGAAGTTCTCCCGTTGCCTACGTGAAGGGGGCCGTCGAGAAGGTGCTCGATCAGTGCGCACGGGGCCTCACGCAGGACGGGAGCGCCGCCGATCTCGACCGGGAGGCGGTGCTCGGGGCGGCCGAGTCCATGGCGAAAGAGGGCCTGCGGGTCCTCGCCTTCGCCCGCCGGGAGCTGCCCGCAGGCCGCGGCAGCCTCGATCCGGCAGCCGATGTCACGGACCTGACCTTCCTGGGGCTGCAGGGCATGATCGACCCGCCTCGGGAGGAGGCGAAACAGGCCATCGCGGCGTGCAAGACGGCGGGTGTCGCGGTCAAGATGATCACCGGAGACCACGCCGTCACGGCCACGGCCATCGCGGGCCAGCTCGGGCTGACGGACCCGGGAACCGAGGCGGACCGCCGCGTCACCGTGACCGGGCGCGAGCTGCAGGACCTCTCCGACGCGGAGATGGTGGAGGTGGCGGGGCGGGCCAGGGTCTTCGCCCGCGTCGCTCCGGAGCAGAAGCTGCGGCTCGTCGAGGCCCTGCAGGCAAAGGGGCATGTCGTCGCCATGACGGGCGACGGCGTCAACGACGCGCCCGCCCTGAAACAGGCCGACATCGGCGTCGCCATGGGCATCACGGGGACGGAGGTCGCCAAGGAGGCGGCCGACATGGTCCTCACCGACGACAACTTCGCCACCATCGAGGCCGCCGTGGAGGAGGGCAGACGGATCTTCGACAACCTGACGAAGTTCTTCGTCTGGACGCTGCCCACCAACGGGGGCGAGGCCCTGGTGATCATGGCCTCCGTCGTGGCGGGGACGGGCGTGGCCCTGCCCGTGCTCCCCGTGCAGATCCTCTGGATCAACATGACGACGGCGGTTCTGCTCGGGCTCATGCTCGCCTTCGAGGCCAAGGAGGCCGATGTCATGATGCGGCCTCCGCGGGAGCCCGACAGCCCGATCCTGACCGGCGTCCTGATTCAGCGGATCATCCTGGTGAGCGTTCTCATGCTCATCGGCGTCTTCGCCCTCTTTCTGCTGAAAAAGCAGGCGGGCGCCGATCTTGCCGAGGCGCGGACCGTGGCCGTCAACCTCATCGTGATGATCGAGCTGTTCTACCTCTTCAACTGCCGCTCCCTGCGGCACTCGATGCGAAGCTTGGGGATGTTCACGAACCCCTGGGTCCTCGGCGGTTCGGCGGCCATGATCGCGCTGCAGCTCCTGTTCACCTACAACCCCTGGATGAACGCCCTGTTCCACAGCGCGCCCCTGCCGATCGAAGACTGGGCGGTCATCGTCGCCTTCTCGGCCGCCGTTTCCCTGGTCGTCGGAGCGGAGAAGTGGCTCCGGGAGCGGTCGGCGGCCGCCGCGCCTGCGGATGCCGGGAAAGGAGTCCGCACATGAAGCGCGTGCAAAGGGCCGCAGCCGGGATGCCGGCGACGCCGAAGGGAAACCCGCCGTCGCTCGTCAGGGAGGCCGCAGCGCGTTACGCGGAGCTCCACCCGCTCTACGCCGCCTTCTGCCGGCACGTGCGGCAGGCGCTCGCGGAGGAAATCGCGGCACGGGCGATCAAGATCCACTCGATCGAGGCGCGAGCCAAGTCTGTGGAGAGTTTCGAGAGAAAGATCCGGCGGCTCCTCGGTGCGCAGAGAGCTCCCCGGCACGCCTCGGAACCGCTCAAGAGGGTGACGGACATGGCCGGCGTGCGCGTGATCACCTACTTCCCCAGGACCGTTGCAGACGTCGACTCGGTCATCTGCAGCCGGTTCCGCGTTCTCGAAAAGGACAACAAGACGGAGTCCCGCGATGCCCCCGGCACGTTCGGGTACCGGAGCGTTCACTACCTCGTGGAGCTCACGCCGGAGAACCTGGACCGGCCGGACTGCAGGTGGTTTCAGGGCCTCGTCGCCGAGATCCAGGTCCGGACCATCCTCCAGCACGCGTGGGCCGAGATTGAGCACGACATCCAGTACAAGTCAGCCCGGGCGCTCCCCCCCGCGATCCGCCGCCGCCTCGCCGCCGTGGCGGGCCTGCTCGAGATCGCCGACCGGGAGTTCCAGGCCATCCGGGACGAGCACGATCGCAGCCGGGAGCGCCCGCCGGCAGACAAGCCGGGACGGGCCCCGGCCGTCAAGCGTCGCACGGCGCGCCGGCCGTAGAGGGCGCATGCCGGTCCTGCACGTTCCCGCGGCCTCGCGAGACGCCGGAGGGAATGCAGCGGAGGCGCAGCGGATTCCCCCGCGGTTCGAGAACACCGGAGGCTGCGTACATGACGGTCCACGAGCGAACCCTCTATCTCGCGGCGCTGGCGGCGATGACCGCGGCGCTGGGCTACCTGGTCTTCAGGATCGTGCAGCCCTTTCTCGTTCCGCTCGCCTGGGCCGCGGTGCTGGCCGCTCTCTTTTACCCGATGCACGCCTTCGCCCTGCGCTACATGAAGAAGCGCACGCCGACGGCGCTGCTGAGCACGGCGGTGATCCTGATGCTCATCATCGGCCCTGTCACCGCCCTGTCCGTCTTGCTGGCCGCGGAGTTGAAGACACTCGCCGAAACGGTGCGGGCCGACAAGCTGCAGATCCTGTCGGGGCTTCCGGCAAGGGCGGAAATCGAGGCGTGGCTCGAGCGGGTCGGCGCGTTTCTGGCGGGCGGGGGCATCGACTGGAACCGGGCCGTCGCCGACGGTCTCGTTCAATTCGGCCAGGAAACGGCGGCGCGGATCACGCGCGGCATACGCGATATCCTGGGTGCGGTTCTGGATCTGGCCGTCACGGCCTTCTCCACGTTCTTTCTCCTGCGGGACGGTCCCGCGGTTCTCGAGAAGGCACGGGATATCCTGCCCCTGGAGCAGCCCATCAAGGCGAACATCGAGGGGCAGATGAGGGACGTCATCGTCGCCACGCTGTACGGCGGCGTGGTCGTGGCGATGGTCCAGGGCACCCTGGGCGGGCTGGTCTTCTGGGGGCTGGACATCGCCTCCCCCGTGCTCTGGGGGTTCGCCATGGCCGTCGTGTCCTTCCTGCCGGTGATCGGGCCGTTCGTCATCTGGGGTCCGGCCGCCCTGTACCTGCTTCTGACGGGGGAGGTGCTCAAGGGGGTGGTGCTCCTGGCCGCGGGAGGGCTTGGCATCAGCGCAATCGACAATGTCCTGAGGCCGCTGATCATGGGGAAGAGGGCCCGGATGCCCTACTTCCCTCTGCTGATCAGCGTCCTTGGCGGCATCCACCTCTTCGGGCTGATCGGGCTCGTTCTCGGTCCCATGGCTCTCGCCGTCTTCGCGTCGGTGCTCGAGACGCTGAAAAGCCTGAGGCAGGCGGAACTGGAGTCGTACGTGAAACCCCGGTAACCGGCATTCGACGCGCCGGACCGAAGACTACGGAAGGAAAGGGGAGGGTGTATGAAAACGGATTCGGATCTCTCGGCAGTATCGGCAGGGGCCAACCTGGACCGCATGGTGCATGCCTGGATCGGGCGGTTCACGGGAGGGCTGTCGCCCGCGTCGCTGCTTTTCGCCTACCTGGACTGGCTCGTGCACCTGGCCTTCTCGCCGGCCAAACAGGCCGAGCTTGGGGAGAAGGCGATCCGCAAGGCGCTGCGCCTCTCCCTCTACATGCAGCAGTGCGCACGGGACCGGGATGCCGAGCCCTGCATCGAACCCCTGCCCCAGGATCGCCGCTTCGCCGGAGAGGACTGGCAGCGCTGGCCCTACAGCCAGGTCTACCAGTCCTTCCTGCTGCTGCAGCAGTGGTGGCACAACGCCACGACGGGTATCCAGGGGGTGTCTCGCCGCCATGACGACTTCGTCTCCTTCGCGGCCCGGCAGATCCTCGACGTCTTCTCACCCTCCAACTACATCCTGACGAACCCCGAGGTCCTGCGCGCGACCCTCGAGCAGCGGGGAGAAAACCTCGTGCGCGGAACCCGGAACTTCCTCGACGACTGGAACCGGGCCGTCCTCGGGAAAAAGCCGTCCGGGGCGGAACAATTCGTGGTCGGGAAAAACCTGGCCGTCACCCCGGGCAAGGTGGTTTTACGCAATCGCCTCGTCGAGCTGATCCAGTACTCGCCCGCCACGGAGAGCGTCCATGCCGAGCCGGTCCTGATCGTGCCGGCCTGGATCATGAAGTACTATGTCCTGGACCTCTCCCCGGGCAATTCCCTCGTCAAGGCCCTCGTCGAGCAGGGATTCACGGTGTTCGCCATCTCCTGGAAGAACCCGGTGCGCGAGGATGCCGACCTGGGCATGGAGGACTACCGGACCCAGGGAATCATGGCCGCCCTCGATGCCGTGTCGGCCATCGTGCCGGGGCGGAAGATCCACACGGCGGGATACTGCCTGGGCGGAACGATCCTGGCGATTGCGGCGGCCGCCATGGAGCGCGACGGGGACTCGCGCCTCCGGAGCGTGACCCTGCTGACGGCGCAGACGGACTTCACCGAGGCGGGCGAGTTGAGCCTCTTCATTGACGAGAGCCAGGTCACCTTCCTCGAGAACATCATGTGGGACCAGGGGTTCCTCGATTCCCGGCAGATGGCCGGCGCTTTTCAGATGCTGCGGACCAACGACCTGGTCTGGTCGCGCTACGTCCACGACTACCTCATGGGCGAGCGCCGCCCCATGACCGACCTGATGGCCTGGAACGCCGACTCGACCCGGCTTCCGTACCGGATGCATTCCGAGTACCTGCGGCGGCTGTTCCTGAACAACGACCTCGCCCAGGGCCGCTACGAGGTGCGCGGCAGGCCGGTGGCGGTCGGCGACATCCACGTCCCACTGTTCGCCGTGGGGACCGAGAGGGACCACGTGGCCCCCTGGCGCTCCGTCTACAAAATCCACCTCCTGGCCGACACGGACGTGACGTTCCTCCTCACCAGCGGCGGGCACAACGCCGGCGTCGTCAACCCCCCGCCCGGTGAGCGCTCGGCCTTCCGGATCGCGACCAAGGGAGAGAAGGACCGCTACATGGATCCCGACACGTGGCTCGAAACGACCCCCGTGCAGAAAGGCTCGTGGTGGCCGTCCTGGTTTGCCTGGCTCGCGGGTCACTCCGGCGAGCGGACGGCGCCGCCCCCGACGGGCGCCCCCGAGGCGGGATACGCGCCGCTCTGCGACGCCCCGGGGACCTACGTCCTGGGGGAGTAACCGCCGCGGCCGGAAACCAAGACATCGCAGATATGAAAGGGAGGATTTTCCGTGAAACGCATCGTGCTCTTCATCGTCACCAACCTGGCCGTCATCCTGATCCTGAGCATCGTGCTTCGCCTGCTCGGAGTCGACCGCATCCTCGACGAGCAGGGCATCGCCCTCGAGATGACGAACCTGCTCGTCTTCGCCGCCGTCTTCGGGTTCGGGGGGGCCTTCGTGTCCCTGGCCCTGTCGAAATGGACCGCCCTGCGCATGACGGGCGCCCGCGTCATCACGCAGCCGGCCAATGAGACCGAGGCCTGGCTGGTGAACACCGTGAAGCGCCAGGCAACGGCGGCGGGGATCGGGATGCCCGACGTGGCCGTATACGACTCGCCCGACCCGAACGCCTTCGCCACAGGCATGCGCCGCAACAGCGCGCTGGTCGCCGTCAGCACGGGGCTGCTGCGCTCGATGAGCCGCGGCGAGGTGGAGGCCGTCCTGGGCCACGAGGTCAGCCACGTGGCCAACGGGGACATGGTCACCCTCGCCCTGATCCAGGGCGTCGTCAATACCTTCGTCATGTTCTTCTCACGCGTCGTGGGGCATTTCGTCGACCGGGTGGTTTTCAAGACCGAAAGGGGCCACGGGCCTGCCTTCTTCGTCACCACGATCGTCGCCCAGCTGGTTTTCGGGATCCTGGCCAGCGTCGTGGTCATGTGGTTCAGCCGGCAGCGGGAGTTCCGCGCCGACGCGGGCAGCGCCGACCTCGAGGGCGGCGACAAGATGATCGCCGCCCTGAAGCGCCTGCAGAAGACGGTGCAGCAGCCCCACCTGCCCGACCAGATGGCGGCCTTCGGGATCTCGGGGTCCCCCGGCTCCGGGATCCGGAGGCTCTTCATGACCCACCCGCCGCTGGAAGAGCGCATCGAGGCGCTGGCGAGGAGGGTGCAGGGGGGGCCGCGGGCGTGAGAGCCGTTCCTGTCGGGCCGGCGATCGGACTCCAATCCCAACGTGCAGAGGCGTCAATCCCATGTCGAAGACGTTCGAGCTGCTGAAGCCGGAAATCGAGGAACTCCTTGCCCGGCAACGATGGGCCGAGCTGCGCGGTCTGCTCGAGGAGATCCCCGAGCCGGACATCTCCGACACCCTCGAGCGGCTGGGCGAGCGGGACCGCATCGTCCTGCTGCGGCTGCTGCCGCGGGAGATGCTCCCGGAGGTCTTTTCCTACCTTCCCGACCGGACGCAGAAGAACCTTCTCCAGGCCCTCACGGCGGAGGAGACCCGGGCGATCCTCGCCGGCCTGAGCCCCGACGACCGGGCGGAGTTCCTGCAGGCGCTGCCCGGCCAGGCGATCCAGAAGCTGCTCAACTTGCTCACGCCCGAGGACCGCAGGGAGACGCTGCAGATCCTCGGGTACCCCGGGGAGAGCGTGGGCCGGCTCATGACGCCCGACTACGTGGCCGTGCGGCCCGAGTGGACGGTCGACGAGGCCCTGGCGCACGTGCGTCTCAAGGGGAAGGACAGCGAGACGATCCACGTCGTCTATGTCACAGACGCCCGCTGGAAACTGATCGGCGTTCTCGGTCTGCGGCGGCTCATCCTCGCGAAGCCGACCGAACGGGTCGCCGACGTCATGGAGGAGTCGGTGATCTCCATTTCCGCTTTCGAGGACCGCGAGAAGGCGGTGCAGCTCATCTCGCGCTACGACATCACCGTGCTGCCCGTGGTGGACGCCAACGGAATCCTGCTGGGCATCGTGACCGTCGACGACCTCATCGACGTCGCCGAGGAGGAAGCGACGGAGGACTTCCAGAAGTCGGCCGCCGTGCATCCCCTGAAGGCGAGCTACCGCGAGTCGTCGATGCTGTCGCTCTACGCGAAGCGCGTGACCTGGCTGGGCTCCCTGCTCGGCATCAGCGTCGTGACGACGGGGATCCTCTCGGCTCAGGCCGACACGCTCGGCTCGGCCATCGCCCTGGCCTTCTTCATCCCGCTGCTGATCGGCACGGGCGGCAACACGGGAAACCAGTCGGCGACGCTCATGATCCGTGCGATGGCCACGGGGGACATCCGCGAGGGCCAGTGGGTCGGGGCGCTGGTGCGCGAGGTCGGGATCGGGGTCCTCCTCGGGGTCACCATGGGCGCGGCGAGCTGGGTACTCGGGTTCTTCAAGGGCGATTTCCGCATCGCCCTGATCGTGTCCCTGGCCATGATCGCCATCGTCGTGGCATCCAGCGTCCTGGGCGTGATCCTGCCCGTGATCCTGCAGCGGCTGCGCGTCGACCCCGCCGTGGCGAGCAACCCCCTGATCGCGTCGGTGATGGACATCATGGGTCTCGTGATCTACTTCGCCATCGCCCGGGCGGTGCTGGCTGCGATGTGAGGAGGGAAGCATGGACGGCAAGGCGATGAGGGTCCTCATGGTTTCCGCGGAGATGGCTCCCTTCGCCAAGGAGGGGGGGCTGGGCGACGCTCTCCTCGGGCTTTCCCGGGCGCTGGCCCGGCTCGGACACGATGTCCGGGCGGTCCTGCCCTGCTATGCCGCCATCGACGCGGACCTGTATGATCTGCGTTACCGCCTCTCGATGGACGTGCCCATGGGCGTTCTGGGCCGGCTCCCCGTCGAGGTGCTGGAGGAACAGGTGCCCGGTTCGGGGGTCACCGCCTATTTCGTCCGGTACGATCCCTACTACGCCCGGCGCGGCCTTTACGGCCACGACGGTGAGGGGTACACGGACAACGGGCGCCGGTTCATTCTTCTCTCCCGCGCGGCCCTGGAACTGAGCGCGGCGCTCGGCCTGGAGCCCGATGTCGTCCACGTCCACGACTGGCACGCGGCGGCCGTCCCGGTCTTTCTCGACACCCTCTACCGGACGGGGCACGGCGGGCGGAGCCCCGCCAGTCTCCTGACCATCCACAACATGCTTCAGCAGGGCGTCTTCGACAAGGGACTGATGGAGGTCCTCGACGTCGGGTGGGAGCACTTCCATTTCCGGGACCTGGAGTTTTTCGACCGGGTGAACCTGCTGAAGGGAGGGATCGCCCACGCCACGCTGATCAACACCGTGAGCCCGACCTACGCCCGGGAGATCCGCAGTCCCGAATTCGCATACGGGATCGAGGGCGTCTTGGCGGAACGCGCCGCGGACCTGTCCGGCATCCTCAACGGCGCCGACTACGACGAGTGGAACCCCGAGACGGACCCGCTCATCGCATCGGCCTTCTCCGCCGGAGATCTTCGGGGCAAGGCCCTCTGCAAGGGCGATTTGCAGCGGTCGCTCGGGTTGCCGGTCAAAGCGGGTGTTCCGCTCTTCGGGTTTGTCTCGCGGCTCGTGAAGCAGAAGGGGATCGATCTGCTGGCCGAGGCCATGGAGAGCATTCTCGGGCTGGACGTGCAGGTTGCCCTTCTGGGCTCGGGGGAGCCGTGGGCCCATCCGTATTTCGGCAGGATGGCGCAAACTCACCCCGCAAAACTCAGCTGCCGGTTCGGCTTCGACAACGGGCTGGCCCACAAGATCATGGCGGGGGCCGACTTTTTCGTCATGCCGTCACGTTTCGAGCCCTGCGGACTGACCCAGATGTACGCCATGCGGTACGGAACCCTGCCTGTCGTGCGCGCCACGGGCGGCCTGAACGACACGGTGGAGAATTTCGATGAGGCCACCCTCGAGGGCACGGGGTTCAGGTTCTACGATGCAACGGCCCGGGCCCTTTCCGACACGATCGGCTGGGCGGCGCACACGTTTACCAACCGTCCGGAGGCCGTGCGCGCGCTCGTGAAGAGGGCCATGGCGAAACGATTCACCTGGGAGGCCGCGGCGGAACGTTACGAGAACCTCTACGTGGAAGCGGTGATTCGCGGGTGTGAAGACCGCCGGCGGTCGGCGCCGTGATCCGAGCAGCCGCATCAAAACGCTGGAAGATGCGGGGAGGGTGTGTTACAAAACCGCTACCTCGCAAACGGCTCCAGGCCGGCGGCGGGAACATCAACCGAGGAGGGGGGCATGAAGTACAGGGAGATCAAGGCAAAGAATCTGAACCCGAAAAAATTCATCGACGAGAAGGTCCGGGAGATCCGGGAGATCGCGGGCGACGGGATCGCCATCAGCGCCCTGTCAGGCGGCGTGGACTCGTCGGTCGTGACGGCTTTGGCCCACAAGGCGCTGGGCCGGAAGCTCAAGACCTACTTCATCGACAACGGCATCATGCGGGAAGGGGAGCCCAAGCGGGTGAAAGCCCTGTTCGCGGAGCTCGGCATCCCCGTGACGATCGTTGACGCACGCCAGGCGTTCTTCAGCGCCATGAGGGGCATCACGGACCCCGAGATGAAGCGGGAGGCGATCACGCAGACGTTCTACAAGAAGGTGTTCCGGGATCTCGTGCTGAAGAGCAAGGCCACGGTCCTTCTGCAGGGGACGATCCTCACCGACATCGAGGAGACGGCCGCGGGGATCAAGCGCCAGCACAACGTCTTCGAGCAGATCGGCATCGACCCGAAGAAAGCCTTCGGCTACAGGATCAGCGAGCCCCTCATCGAACTGCGCAAGGACGGCGTGCGCAAGGTCGGCATGGCCCTGGGACTCCAGAAGTCGCTCTTCGACCGGATCCCCTTCCCGGGCCCGGCCCTGGCGGCGCGCGTCATCGGCGAGGTGACGCCCATGAAGATCGCGCTGGTCCGGAAGGCGACGGTGATCGTCGAGGAGGAACTCGAGAAGACGAAGGCCTTCCAGTACATGGCGATTCTGCACGAGGACCGTGTCACGGGCATGCGCGCAGGGAAAAGGGACTTCGGCCTGCAGATCGAAGTGCGGTGCTGGGACAGCATCGATGCCAGGAAGGCCAGCCCGACAAGGCTTCCCTGGCCGAAACTCGAACGGATTGCCGGCAGGATCCTCGACAGCGTACCCGGGGTCGTGAGCGTGACCTACAACCTGGCGACGAAGCCGCCCTCCACGATCGAGGCGGTCTGAAGGTCCCGGCCTCTCGGACCGGGTAGGCGGGAAGCAGGGGCGGACTGCGGCGGTGCCGCGTTTCCGCCCCTTTTTTTATCGGCTGCGAAACTTCGGGTGCCGCTGCGCGGCGATCTGCACGATGCGGCTGCCCATCCGGCCGTAGGAGTGGCCCGCGAGTTCCGCCGTGAGGGCCAGGCTGGCGTCGGCGCTGATGTCGGGGTTGGGGTTCGGGTCGAGGAGGTAGAAGACCCCGTCGCGAAGCCGGAAGTCGAACCGGGCGTAGTCCCGGATCCCCATGGCTCGGTAGGCAGCCCGGGAGACGTCCTCCAGGCGGAGAAGCTCTTCCGGGGTGAGCGGTGCGGGGGCGATGGTGCGGATCTCGGTGTAGTGACGCGAGCCCGGTGTAAACTTGGAGTCCCACGAGCAGAGCCGCTCGCGCAGGTCGCTGAAGGCGGAGAACTCCATCTCCACGGGCGGCAGGACCTCCACCTCGTCGTTTCCCCAGAGGGTCACCCGGAACTCGCGGCCGTCGATGAACTCCTCCACCAGGGCCGGCTGCCGGTAGGTCTCCGTCACGAATCGGATGCGCTCCCGCAGGGCCGTCCGTTCCACGACGACGGACTCGGGCGCGATCCCGATGCTGCAGTGCTCCCGTAGGGGCTTCACGATTGCGGGGAAGCGCTCCCACGTGGCGTCCGCGGCGGCCGCGCAGACACGGCCCTCCGGCGTCGGCACGCCGGCGCGCCGCAGGACGTCTTTGACCTTTTCCTTGTCCCCGCTGAGTTTCAGGACCGCGGGCGGCGAGCCCGAGTAGGCGAAACCCATCTCCTCGAGAACCTCGGCGGCCATCGCGTCGCTGTGGTCGATGCCGGGGATGGCCTCGCACCAGTTCAGGACGACGAACCGGCCGGGATCGTAGGTGGCCAGCCGTCTCCGCAGGTCCGGATCGTTGACCTGGACGGGGGTGACGGGGTGGCCGACCTGCCGCAGGGCGTCGATGAGTTCCTGCGTCGCCGTCACGGCTTCCTCCTGCTCCGCCGGTTCCCAGGCCGGGTCGATGTTGTAGAGCAGCAGCACGGGGAGTTCGTGAGGCTCCGGTCCGCGTCCCGAAACCGGCTCCGGTTTCGCTGCGGGCTCTGCCTGCTGCGCGGTCTTTCTCCTCGGCCGGTGGAGGGTCTTACCCGTTTTGTGTTTTTCCATTCCCCTTTCCCTTCGAATAGAGACGGAAGATCGGCTCCACGATCAGGGCCTCCGAGACAGGGCGCAGGAAGATCCCCGAGACGAGAACCGCGGGGCCCGCCAGGATCATCGTGTAGTCGAGGCTGATGTTGATGAGCCCGATCAGCAGGGCGATCACGGGGGCGAGAAACCACTCCATGCGCTTCCGGAACCGCTCGTCCCGGTAGAAGGCGGGGCGCTTCTCCGCGGCGGAAAAGCCGGCGAGAAAGCTCGAGGCCACCACCCCGAGGCACAGCAGGAACAGGATCAGCAGGATCATGTAGAGCATCGCTTCCCCCGTCGCAGAAGGGTTTGTGTCAGGTCTTGGAGCCCTTCTGCATTTCTTGCGTTCGGCTCTTGCTGTCGTGCAGACGAAGTTGGGAAGGGCAGAAGCGAGGAAGAGCGGAGAAGAACGGGGAAACGAATCCCCCCTCCACGCCGATCTTCCGCTCTTCGCAACTTCCTCGCTTCCGTCCGGTCACTGTGTCATCACGTACCTCTGCTCCTCCTTCGGCACGTACCATTTGATCACATTGTGGCCGATCCCGACGGGCGCGGGGTCGATCCCGCGGATCCTCGCATGGAAGATGGGCAGCGCGTCGGGCACGTAGAGGAAGAGGTAGGGCTGGTCCTCCGCGAGGATCTCCTGGATGCGGTCGTAGCAGCGCTTGCGCTCGGCGCGGTCGAAGGTGCCGCGGCCCCTCTCCAGCAGGGTGTCCACCTCGGGGTTGCGGTACGAGACGAAGTTGAGCTCGCTGGGGCCCGTCTTGCTCGAGTGCCACACGTCGTAGAGGTCGGGGTCCATGGGGATCGTCCAGCCGAGGATGACGGCGTCGAAGCGTCGCTTGTTGATGAATTCCTTGATGAAGGCGGCCCACTCGATGATGCGGATCTTCACGGTGATGCCCACCTCGGCGAGCCGGCGCTGCACGATCTCGGCCGTCTTGGCGCGGACCTCGTTGCCCTGGTTGGCGAGGAGCTCGAATTCGAACCGCCGGCCGTCCCTGTCGAGGATGCCGTCGCCGTCGGTGTCCCGCCAGCCCGCCTCCGCGAGAAGCTCGAGGGCCCTATTCGGGTCGTAGGGGTAGCGCCTCACGTTCGGGTTGTACTGCCAGGTGCCGGGCTTGAAGGGGCCCGTGGCCTCCTTGCCGAGGCCCAGGAGGATGCCGTCGATGAGCTCCTCCTTGTTGACGGCGTGGGCCAGGGCCTGCCGGACCCGCCGGTCGGCGAACATCGGGTTCTCGAGGTTGAACCCCATGTACGTGTAGGCGAAGGCGAGGTAGCGGTACTTTCGGAAGTGGGTCCGGAAGTACCGGTTTTCCGTCTGACGCGTGTACTGCAGGGGTGTGAGCCCCATCTGGTCGATGCCCCGCGCCCTCAGCTCGAGGAACAGGGTGGCCATGTCGGGGATGACGCGCATGACGCGGCCGTCGAGGTAGGGCCTTCCCTCGAAGTAATCCGGGTTGGCCGTCAGGACGATCTTCTGCCCCGTCTTCCACTCCTTGAACCGGTAGGGGCCCGTCCCGATCGGGCGGCGCGCCAGCGGGCTCCGGGTCACGTCGGTGCCCTCCAGGAGGTGCCGGGGCATCACGGAGGCGCTCCAGCTCATGAGCGCGGGGGCGAAGGGCTTGTCGTAGGTCACGCGGAAGGTGTACGGGTCGAGGACCTCGGCCTTCTTCACCTTCAGGAAATCCCCGGCGTAGGCCGTCGGCGTCTTCGGGTCGATCGTGAGCCGGTAGGTGAACAGGACGTCCTCGGCGGTGAAGGGCCGCCCGTCGTGCCAGCGGACCCCCTTCCGCAGGTGGAAGGTGATGACGAGGCCGTCTTTCGAGATGTCCCAGGATTCGGCCAGGTCGCCGACGATGTTGAGGTCCCGGTCGTACTTCACGAGGCCGTTGAAGATCAGTCCCGAGATGCTGTGCGAGGCGCTGTCCGTGGCCAGCAGGGGGATGAGGTTGCTTGCGTCCCCGATGGAGCCCTCCACGAGGATGTCGCCGTAGGCGGGTGTGCTTTCGCCCTCGCGCACGGCCGCGGGCCCCTCGTCCCTGTCGGCGTCCGTGCAGGCGAGGATCATGAGCAGCAGACCGAGCATCACCGCGATCGCCCCGAAGGAAGGTCCTTTCATGGAAAGGGACTCTATCGCAAAGAGGCGTCTTTTTCAACGGAATTGGCGGATCAGTTCAGCAGCTTCCCGATGCGGCCCCAGCGCACGCCGCTGTTTTCGCTGTCCCAGGAGAAGTAGATGATGAAGGCCTTGCCGATGACGTCCTCGAGCTTGACGAACCCCCAGAACCGGCTGTCGTAGCTCTGGTCGCGGTTGTCGCCCATGACGAACAGGGTCCCCTCGGGGACCCTGACGGGCCCGAAGTTGTCCCTGCGCTGGATCGCCCTCGGGTAGATGACGTCCTCCACGTGGACCCCGTGGGGATCGTCGACGGCCTCGCCGTTGACGAAGAGCTTCTTGTTCCGGATCTCCACCGTGTCGCCCCCCACCGCGATGACCCGCTTGATGAAGTCCTTCGACTTGTCCTCGGGGTAGATGAAGACGGCGATGTCGCCCCGCCGGGGCTGGCCGACGGGGATGATCGTGTTGCGCAGGTAGGGGAGCTTGACCCCGTAGCTGAACTTGTTCACCAGGATGTGATCGCCGATCTCGAGGGTCGGCTTCATGGAGCCCGAGGGGATCTTGAAGGCCTGGACGACAAAGGTGCGGATGAAGGCGGCGATGAGGATGGCGATGATGATCGCCTCGGCGTACTCCCGGATCTTCGCGGTTTTCGTGTTCGAGGTCATGATGCGTTCGTCTTTCTCACGAGTAGATGGCCATGAGCGTGATGATCACCATGGCGAGCCCGCAGAGCCCCTTGGCGAAGAGGCCTGCCAGGCGGCCCATCAGGGCCCCGATGCCGGCCCTGGCCGCCGGCTTGAGCTCCTGCCGGGAGAGGATCTCGACGGTGAAGGCCCCCGCGAGCGCCCCGAGGAAGGACCCGATGAGGGCCCCGAGCCCCAGCAGGACCGGGGTCAGGAGAACGGCGCCGACGATCCCGCCGATCACCGACGCCGCGATCGCCCGCTTCGAGGTCCCGTAGCGCCTCACCCAGGCGACGCCGAAGACGAACTCGAGGGATTCGGCGAGGGCCGAGATCGCGACGAGCGCCAGCAGGATCCCGAAGCCGATCCTTTCGAAGCCCGTGACCAGGGCGTAGACGAGGGCGTCGAGGAGGATGACGATCGTCCCCGGCAACCCCAGCAGGGTCGCGAAGAACCCGATGAACAGCACCAGGATGAAGATCGTCAGGCCCGCGGCCTCCAGGGGGGTCAAGGTCTCACTTCCTCTTTCGTTTCGAGGGGCTCACCCGCTCCCATGCCAGCACGACGGGGCTGGCGATGAAGATGGAGGAGTAGGTGCCCACCAGGACGCCCACGAGGATGGCGAAGGCGAAGTCGAAGATCACCGCCCCGCCGAACACCAGGATCGAGGCGAGCACGAGCACGACGGTGAGGACGGTCAGGATCGTGCGGCTCAGGGTCTGGTTGATGCTGGCGTTGACGACCTGCGCGAGTTCCTGCCGGATGTTCTTGCGCATGTTCTCCCGGATGCGGTCGTAGATGACGATCGTGTCGTTGATGGAGTAGCCGATGATGGTGAGCAGCGCCGCGACGATGACCAGGCTGAACTCCATCCGCAGCAGGGACAGGACGCCGACGGTGATGATCGTGTCGTGCACCAGGGCCAGGATGCCCCCCACGGCGAAGCGGAACTCGAAGCGCCAGGCGATGTAGACGAGCATGGCGATCCAGGAGAAGACGACGGCCAGGATCCCTTTCTGCGTGAGGTCCTTGCCGACCTTCGGGCCGACCACCTCCACGCGGCGGACCTCGTAGCCGTCCTTGCCGAAGGCCGCCGCGAGGCTGTCCTCGATCAGGCCCGAGAGCCCCTTGAGGTCTTCCGTCGACTCGGCCGTCCGGATGAGGTACTCGTTCTCGTCCCGGGCGCCGAACTGCTGGATGGTGACCTCGCTGAGGTTGACGGCGTCGAGGGAGCCGCGGATCCTGTCGATGGGGACGTCCTTCTGGAACTTGACCTGGATGACCGTCCCGCCGGCGAAATCGATTCCCCAGTTGGGGCCGCCGTGCGCGATGATCGAGACGAGGCTGATCAGGACGGCCGTCGCGGAAATCAGGACGGCGATCCGTATCTTTCCCACGAAGTCGAAATGGGTGTCGGGCTTGATGAGTTCCATGGTTTGCTCCGCAAAGGGCTGAAGGCTCGGGGCGACGGTCATGAGGCGAAGAGGAAGGGGTCTTGTTCCCTTCGACGCCGGCCATACGCCTTACGCCGTTTTTTCATATGCTCAGCGTCCTGATCTTCCGGTTCCAGGTCACATAGTCGAAGATGATCCGCGTCACGAAGATGGCCGTGAACATGCTGGCCACGATGCCGATGCTCAGGGTGACGGCGAACCCCTTGACGGGCCCCGTCCCGAACTGGAAGAGGAACACGGCCGCGAGCAGCGTCGTCACGTTCGTGTCGAGAATCGTCAGGAAGGCCCGCGCGTAGCCCGCCTCGATGGCGGCCCGGGGCGTCTTGCCGAGGCGCAACTCTTCCCGGGCCCGCTCGAAGATCAGCACGTTGGCGTCGACGGCCATCCCGATCGTCAGCACGATGCCGGCGATGCCCGGCAGGGTCAGCGTGGCGTCGAAGAGCGCCACGGCCCCCAGCAGGATGACGATGTTGAGCACCAGGGCCAGGATCGCCACGAAGCCCGAGAGCCGGTAGTAGAGCACCATGAAGACCCCGACGAGGATCATGCCGATGATCACCGACCGGATCCCCTTGTCGATGGAGTCCTGACCGAGGGAGGGTCCCACGGTGCGCTGTTCGAGGATCTTGACCGGCGCCGGCAGCGAGCCGGCCCGGAGCACGATGGCCAGGTCCCGGGCCTCTTCCGTGGTGAAGGCCCCCGTGATCTGGGCATCGCCGCCGGAGATCCTCTCCTTGATGACGGGCGCCGAGTAGACGGCGCCGTCGAGGATGATGGCGAGACGGCGGTTGACGTTCTCCCCGGTGATCCGGTCGAAATCCCGGGCCCCCTGGGAGTTGAACTTGATGGCCACGTAGGGCTCCCCGAAGCGGTCGCTGATCTTCACCTGGGCGTTCTCGAGCGACTGGCCCGTGAGCAGGGTCCGCTCCTTCAGGAGGTACCACGTCTCGCGCCGGGTCCCGGTGCCGCGGTCGCCCCCCTCGCGGGCGCCCTTCATCAGGATCGATCCGGCCGGCACGTTGCCCCGCAGGGCCTCCTCGAGGCTGTGCTCCTCGTCGACGAGCTTGAACTCCAGCAGGGCCGTCTTGCCGATGAGGTCGATGGCCCGCTTGGGGTCCTTCACGCCGGGCAGCTGGATCAGGATCCGGTCGTCGCCCTGGGGGATGATCTCGGGCTCGGTCACGCCGAACTGGTCCACGCGGTTGCGGATCGTCTCGAGGCTCTGGTCGACGATCGTTTTCTTCATGTCGGCGACGCGCTTCTCCCGGAGCCGCAGCACGACCTTCTCGCGGCCGTCGGCGAGGTCGGCGGACTGGATCTCCAGGTCGGGGAACTGATCGGCGAGAACCTTCTCGAGGTCCGCCCGCGCCTCGCGGCTCGGGAGTTCGACGCCGATGGTGTTGTCCGCCTTGCGCTCCACGCCGCGGAAGCGCACCCGCTTCTCCATGAGGCCGTCCTTGAGGCTGTTGGCGAGCCGCTCGACGGTCCCCTCGAGGGCCTTCGCCGTGTCGACCTCGAGGACGAGATGCATGCCGCCCTGCAGGTCGAGGCCGAGGTGAATGCGGTTCTTCAGGAAGGCGTTCTTCACCGGGGCCGGGATCTCCGTCCAAACCGAGGGCAGGAGAAAATACGCCGAGGCGATGACCACCGCCGCCGCGATGAGGACTCTCAACTTGATGCTCTGGAACATGCGGATCCCCCTTCGTCCTTATTCCTCCGCCGCCTTCTGGACAAGGCCCGCGATGTGCGCCCGGTTGACCTTGATCTTCACGTTCGGCGCGATCTCGATGGTCACCACGGCCTCGGTGAGCGCGGCGACCTTGCCCTGGATGCCGCCGGTCGTTTCGACCATGTCGCCGTGCTTGAGGTTCGCGATCATCTCCTTGGTCTCTTTCTGTTTCTTCTGGGCCGGCCGGATGAGCAGGAAGTAGAAGATGCAGAAGATCGCCGTCATCATCAGGATGAAGCCGAAATCCCCGCCGGGTGCCCCCTGGCCCCCTGCGCCGCCCATGGCATATGCGATACTGGTCAAGGTTCGTCCTCCTCTTCGGTGTTTGCGTTGTCGTCCGCCCGCCCGTCCGCAACCGGGCCCGCGTCGTCTTCCGTGCGCCTGTCCCTGAACGAGCGCCGGAAGGCCTCGAAGGCTCCCCCGGCGATGGCCGCCCGGATGCGCTCCATGAGCGCCAGGTAGAACCGGACGTTGTGGATCGTGTTCAACAGTAAAGCCAGGATCTCCCTGGCTATAAAAAGATGCCGGAGATAGGCCCTCGAGAAGTTGCGGCAGGTGTAGCAGTCGCAGGTCTCGTCGAGCGGGGCCTGATCGGTCCGGTAACGGGCGTTTTTTATAACAACCTTTCCATGATTTGTAAATAGCAATCCGTTCCTTGCGCACCGGGTGGGCATGACGCAGTCGAAGAGGTCGATCCCGTGATGGACGCCCTCGACGATGTCCTCCGGCGTCCCCACGCCCATGAGGTACCGCGCCTGCCCCGGCGGCAGCAGGGGTGCCGTCGCCTCGAGCGTCTCCATCATGAGATCCTTCGGTTCCCCGACGCTGAGTCCCCCGATCGCGTAGCCGTCGAAGCCGATCGCCGCGAGGGCCTCGGCGGATGCCCTTCTCAGGTCCCGGTGCACGCCCCCCTGGACGATGCCGAAGAGGGCCCGGTCCTCGCTGATCTTCGCCTCCCGGCATCGCTTCGCCCAGCGGTGCGTCAGCGCCATGGACTTCGCCGCGTAGGCCCGGTCGGCGGGGTAGGGCGTGCAGTCGTCGAGGCACATCATGATGTCCGACCCCAGGGCCTCCTGGATTTCGATCGCCCTCTCGGGGCTCAGGAAATGCCGCGAGCCGTCGATGTGGGACTGGAAATGCACGCCCTCCTCGGTGATCCTCCGCAGGGGGCCGAGGCTGAAGATCTGGAACCCGCCGCTGTCGGTGAGGATGGGGCGGTCCCAGTGCATGAAGCGGTGGAGACCCCCGTGGTCCCGGATCAGCTCGTGGCCCGGACGCAGGTAGAGGTGGTAGGTGTTGCCGAGGATGATCTCGGCCCCCGCCTCCTCGAGCCCCGTCGGGGTCATGGCCTTGACGGTTCCCTGCGTCCCCACGGGCATGAAGACGGGCGTGCGCACCTCGCCGTGGGCTGTCGTCATCCGGCCGAGGCGCGCCCCGGTGTTCCGGTCGGTCTTCAAGAGCTCGAAACGATAAGACATGATTTCTCGCGGCAAAGGGCTCGTGGCTAAAGGCGAGAAAGGGACTTCTTATTAAACCCTTTAGCCATTCGCCTCATGATGATGCCTATTGGAAATACGTTTTCCTCCATCAGACCTTAAGCCTTTTGCCTTCAGCCTGATGCCTGATCGTGTAGCGCGCCGCGCTAGACGATCAACATACAGTCCCCGTAGCTGTAGAACCGGTACTTCTCCGCGATGGCCCGTTCGTAGGCCGAGAAGATCAGCTCCCGCCCCCCGAAGGCGCAGGCCAGGAGGAACAGGGACGACTTCGGGAGATGGAAATTCGTCAGCAGCGCCCCGACGCACCGGAACCGGTAGCCGGGGTAGATGTAGAGCCCCGTGGAGCCCGAGGTTGCGCGGATGCGGCCCCGCTCGTCCGCGGCGGACTCGAGGACCCGGGTGGAGGTGGTGCCCACGGCGACGACGCGCCTCGCGGCGTTGACCGCCTCGGCCGTCTCGGCGCCGATCTCGAAGTATTCCTCGTCCATGGTGTGATCCTCGATCTGCTCGGCCTCGACCGGCGTGAAGGTCCCGTAACCCACGTGGAGGGTCACCGTTGCCACGTCGATGCCGCTGCCGCGGATTTGATCCAGGATGGCCTCCGTGAAATGGAGCCCCGCCGTCGGCGCCGCCACGGACCCCGGGTGTCTGGCGTAGACGGTCTGGTAGCGCTCGAGATCGGCGGGCGACGCGGTGCCGGCCTTCGGACGCCGGATGTAGGGGGGCAGGGGTGCATGACCCCGGCGCCGCAGGAAGCTCTCGAAGGGCTCGTCGGTCCGGAACTCGACCATCCATTTTCGGTCGTCGATCCGCTCGAGAACCCGGACGGTCGCCCCCCCGTCGAGTTCCATCGTCGTGCCCGCCCGGATCCGCTTGGCGGGCCGCAGCAGAGCCTCCCACCGGGTCGAGGACGCCCCTTCGCGGCTGCGCAGCAGCAGGATCTCGACGGCGGCGCCCGTCGTCTTGCGGGCGAAGAGCCTCGCCGGGATCACCTTCGAGTCGTTGATGACGAGCACGTCACCCTTCCCGAGCATCTCCGGGAACTCCAGAAAAACCCGGTCCTGCAGGCCGCCCGTCGCCCTGTCGACGACCATCATCCGGGAACGCTCGCGATCCGGCGCGGGCCACTGGGCAATGAGTTCCTCGGGGAGCGGGTAGTCGAAGTCCTGCAGTCTCATGTCATTCGAAAAAACAACGGGTCTCGGGTATTGGGACTTGGCGTAAAAAAAAGATCCCGGCTCCCGGGATCCGTCCGCTGTCCATTTCCATAACCCGTTCGAGGCAAATAACCGAAATGAAAGGGGAAGTCAACAGAAATTCTTCGTGAACCGGGGTCATGCCCGGCTGCTCGGGCTTTGATTGGCGAGAGTCGAGGAAGAAGGCAGGATCATTCCTGAAGGGCGGGTCAGAAAGGCCGGGCTGCAAGGCGCCGCAAAAGACGGAAGTCAGGAGGCTGGGAAGGTGGGAAGTTCGTAAAGAACGCGGGAGATGATTCTCAGCCCGTTCAAGCTTCTCCACTTCGTACCTTCCCTTCCTTTATGAGCTCGTGCCGAAGTAGACGAGCAGCAGGCCGATCACCATCGCCAGAAACCCCATCATCCGCAGGGTCGTGTCCGAGGCCTCCTGCATCTTCAGGTACAGGGACTTGAGCTTTTCCGGGAAGGCGAAGTAGGGCAGCCCCTCCAGCACGAGGACCATGCCGATGACGCAGAGGAAGAATTTGAGATTCACGTTTTCCATCAGTCTCCAGACCAGGGACGTTGGTAACGTATTAGACAAACCCACATCTGTCCAAGATAGGTTTCAGCAATGGAAAAGGGTGCACACGATCAGGGAGACGCTTCTTTGTCACAAAGAATACGAACCCTGAGCGGTAGGGCGCTCCTGATCCGCTGGAAGGGCCCCTGCCGCGTCGCCGGCATCGCCGTGGCCGTGCTGAGCCTCGTCTTTCTCGCCAACAGCGACCCCTTCCGGAGCTCGCCCTTCGACCCCTACAGCGGGGA
>Ga0209201_1000313_pt1 | contig 71890 bp, 54 predicted proteins | sample AD_UKC055_MetaG_FD_184411 | JGI IMG/M metagenome (GOLD analysis project Ga0209201, IMG submission 184411) | Active sludge microbial communities of municipal wastewater-treating anaerobic digesters from USA - AD_UKC055_MetaG (SPAdes) (version 2) | ecosystem: Engineered > Bioreactor > Anaerobic >...
GCGTGTGACGACAGCAGGGTCGGTCAGAAAGGCGAGTACGACCATGGGCGTGGCGCATCTGGGACAGGAAAGTGCGTCGACATGCAGGGCGCGATGCAACAGGCGTGCCCATGACGGGTGGGTACGGAAGCGCCGGATTTTCACCGGCCGGTGCCGATTTTCTGGCCGCTCCGCACACGACGGATGCTGTCCCGAGCTGACCACGCGAAGCCCGAGGTTGTTGTTGCGGTTGCCGGGGTCGTTGTTGTTGCGATTGGCAGCGCGAACGTTCCTGGCGTTGTTGTTCCACGAACCGCCACGATTAACCCGGTTGGAGCCCGTTTCGTCATTGACCGCCAGGTATCATTTAGCCGGTATCCAACACCGATTCAAGTCCAGTCTCGCCATCGTGGGAATCAATGTGGTCAGGCGCGCACACACACCGGGTGAAAGCGGCAGTCTGCCCGATTCTCGCCCACCCGATCAGACTCTGGATTGAGGACAGAAGGTATTGAAATGACACTTCACCATTTTCAAATTCTCTCGTTACCGCCTTCACGCGCCGGGCGAAACGGCGTCGCCTGGGGTGATCGAACCTGATGAACCTGGGAAAAATATTGAATCCGAGAAACGCAACACCATCGGCTGTCTTTCCACGACGACAGACTTCGTCCTTCAACTCCAGGCGAATTTTTTTCATATACAAATCTGCGGCCAGCACCGAGTCACGAAGACGCCGTCGATCATTGTCGAACATCAAGATGTCGTCCATGTACCTGACATAACCGGGAACACATGCGATCTCCTTCATGAAGTGGTCGAAAGCCCCCAGATAAAGGTTCGCAAAATTCTGGCTGGTCAAATTGCCAATCGGAAGACCTTTTCGGTGTCATCCAGCCTGTCGCGGGGATTGCTCTTTCGGGAAACGAAGGGCGGCGTTCGGTTAACCGGCTCCATCACATCTCGATAGGTTACACAGAGTACCATCATCGGCTCCCGGTCAAACTCGACGATATGGTCGGACAAGGACAATAACTCGCGATCCTCAATAAAACCCTGAAAGGCTGTGTCATCAATGGTTCTTGAGGTCGTGTCGAACCGCAGTGTGAAAACTTTTGCTTTCAATCTGCTCGCTCCGCTTGAGATCCAGGTAATCGGACGTGTTGAAATTAACGTCGGCGCGTCGTCCGGTTGGCGTGCGCGGGAAGGCTTGCTGCGCGCCTTTTCCCGCTGTCACGGCCAACAGGCCGACGCGAAAGCACATTTTACCGTTGGCAAAAATCCGGCCGCAGGAAAAGGGTAACAGGAAAAAAGCGAAAAGTATAATTAAGGAATAGACCTGACCACGCGAAGCCCGAGGTTGAAGCCGCGGAGGCCGGGGACGTCGCTGAGGCGATCGGCAGCGCGAACGTACCTGGCGTAGTAGTCCCACGAACCGCCACGATCAACCCGGTAGGAGCCCGACGATGAACCTGTTGGATCCATCACCGATCCGCCGGCATACTCGTCAGTATACCAATCCCAGCACCACTCCCAGACGTTCCCAAGCATATCGTACAGACCCCAGGCGTTAGGACTCTTTCTGCCGCCAGGATGGGTAGTATTGCCGCTGTTATCGTCATACCACGCAATCGCGTCGATATCTCCGTAACGCGCGCCGGTACTGCCCGCGCGAGCCGCATACTCCCATTCGGCCTCGGTCGGCAGGCGGTATCCCTTGCACGACAATCCCTTGAAGCGGACGTTTTGACCATTGATCTCGTAACAATGCTCAAACCCCTCACGCGACGAAAGACCGTTGCAGTATTCAACCGCGTCAAACCAGCTGACCTGTTCGACCGGACAGTTGTCGCCACACTTTGAAAAATACGATGGATTACTGCCCATCACGGATTTCCATTCACCCTGTGTCACTTCCGTCGTCTTCATCAAAAACGGTCGCGAGATCGTCACACGCGTCTGTGGGCCTTCATCGCTGCTGCGGTCAGACTCATTGTTCGGAGAACCCATCATGAAGCTGCCTGCCGGGATCAACACGAAACCATCAGGCGTCGGATTGTCCATGCGGATACGGCGGATCACGTTCGCATTGTGCTCAACCGCGACTTCCTCGGTCTTGCTCTGGTTCCCGCAGCGGGCCTCGAGGCGATGGGTCGTCGCGAGAACCTTGCCCTTGTAGGGCGTCTGGCCAACCTGGCGGCCATCGATCAACAAAGTGCCATCGCATGGGCGACCGTCATGTGACTCGGTCAGGACCTGCAACAGGCCCAGCTTCGGTTCCAGTTGAACGGACACACGTTCGGTAGAACCCGCGCTCACGCGGACGTTCTCGACGCGACGGCCGTAAGCTTCCAGATCCAACGTCACTACATGCAGGCCACTCGCAAGGCGCGAAAATGACGCTGGTGTCACCTTGCCCGTGTTCTGGCCATCAATCGTGATCGCCGCGCCAGATGGCGTGCTGGCAACCTCGATGCCACCAAAATCCGCGGCCAACTGGAATGCCTTTGTCGTTGATTTACCGTCGCTGACCGTCACGGGTTCAGCAGCACCCCGATACAAATCCATCCGAACCTCGACCTGGTACGTGCCGGACTTCATCTGACGTTCAACATAGGGTGTCGTCCCGACAGGACGACCGTCGATCAAAACCTCGCCGCCCGACGGCGTACTGGTGATGTTCAACGAACCGAACGCCGGCAACAGCTCCAGATTCACCTCGCCGCCACCGGATGTCAGCACGATCTCACGCGCCGCGTCGTAGTAAAGCGCGTTCAGGCTGGCAGTGATCACGTAACGCCCGACCATCAGGACGTCCTGGTAAGGCGCCTTGCCAACAGCCTTGCCGTTGATGAATATATTCGCGCCGTCGGGATTAGTCTTGATGCTTATGATTCCGGTTTCGTCCGTGACCGCGTTTACGATGCTTTCGCCCCGATCCAGCTTCAATCCGTGCGATACCGTTCCGCCGCCGGTGATTACAGGGCCGGACGCCGAAACTCCGGCGCCGAACCGGACCGAAATGGTCTCGATACCTTTCATCAGGCCCACTTCATCACAATTCAGATCCTTGACAGAATGAGAGGCAACATTCGTGTCGGTAGCAAGATCATACAAATCGGCCGTAAGGACGCAGGTATTTCCGACTTTCCACATCTTGGCCTGAAGGACACTGTTCGCGGCCAGGTAGCCGCCGATCTTCGCCCGGCATGAGCCGTAACACTCCGAAGAGAATTTGACGCGTTGTTCGGACAGGGCACGGGCAACGTCGTCACGCGCAACGACCATGAACGCGCCGTTGCCGCTCATGCACGAAACCAGGTAGTCGTTCATGCGGTTTTTAGCGTCGGGCGGCATCTCGACCCGGTCGAACGTGATGTCCATCACCGCCAGAACGGGCGGTGGGGGCTGGTCAGGCACCTGGGCCGATGCCACGGAAGGCGCCAGCACGAGCAAAACCAGGATTGTCAGCCCCGAAACCAACATGAAACAACGAACAAGCAGACCAGAATGTCCCATCAAAACCCCCGGACGCGTCCCGAAAAACCATACCGGAATGTTACGCAAACCTTGTACCACATTTCAGGCAACCGAGGTATATGCCCAACGCCAAGCATCATCTTGAGTCAATTCTATCCCTATCCAGAAGGGCGAATTGTCATTCGCCCCTACGCGGAGGCGGCCTGGGACTCTTGACTAATTCTCGGGGTTACACCATAATCCGGGCGCTGGTTTTGACCGGCATTTGATTATCGGGGCTGTAGCTCAGTTGGGAGAGCGCTGCGTTCGCATCGCAGAGGTCAGGGGTTCGAATCCCCTTAGCTCCACAAATTCAACATCCGCCAATGATATGTGTTCCACCCAGGCCGCGGAGTGCCGCTGACAGGCTGGGCGGGTCCGTGATGATCGCACGCTGGCCACCGCGTTCCAGGAAGCCACAGACCGCCTCGACCTTTGGCCCCATCGACCCGGCCGGGAATTCCCCGGCGTCCAGCAGCGCCTTCAGGCCTTCGGCCGTGATCGCGTCAATCTGACGTTGATTCGGTGTATTGAAACCGATGTAGACCTTGGGGACCTCGGTGAGAATGACGAACAAATCCGCGCCAATCTGGGTCGCCAGCATCGACGACGACAGGTCCTTGTCGATAACCGCCTCGACACCCTCGTAGGAACGATCCGGCTTCTTGATGATCGGAATTCCACCGCCGCCGCAGGCGATAACCACATGTCCGGCAGCCGCCGACTCGCGGATCATGTGACGCTGGATGACCTTGACCGGCCTGGGAGACGGAACCACACGACGCCAGCCGCGACCGGAGTCCTCGACGATCTGCCAGCCCATCAAGTCGCGGCGACGTTCGGCTTCCTCCCTGGTAAGGAACGGCCCGACCGGCTTGGTCGGATTACGGAAGGCCTCGTCCTGGGGGTCGACCAGAACCTGTGTCACGACCGTCACGACGTACCTCTGAATGCCACGCCGCCGCAACTCGTTCAACATCGCCTGCTGCAGGAAGTATCCGAGCGAACCTTCTGTCTCGGCGACCAGAACGTCCATCGGCATCTTCGGGATCTTGTCGTCGCCGCACGTCTCGTTCAACAGCAACAGGTTGCCAACCTGCGGACCGTTACCGTGCGTGATGACGATGTTGTACTCACGCTCGACCAGCGTCTGCAGAAAGGCACAGATGTTCGCCGCGTTGCGTTCATGATCGTGAACGGTGCCCTTTTCACCCTTTTCAATGAACGCATGTCCACCAAGGGCAATCAGAACCGTCGGTTTTTCTTTTACCGTTGCCATTTATCCACCTCAGGAAAACGGAAGGGTGAAGCATATTGAGGACAATCGGTGTCGTCAAGGCAGGGACGAACAGTTCAGACACGTTCCATCGTCTTGGTCGCGACGACGTCGACACCTTTTTCGCCAAGCAGATCCGTTAACAGGACATCACCCAGCCTGACCGGCGCCGTGACCCTGATCCGGTGGATCTCGACGGCCGCCGCCACAACGCGATCCTTGGGAACCGGTGCCGTGACCTTGACCGGCAGCCGTTTATGCCTGGCGCCGTCAATCGCAACGGTGGTCGACATGAAGCGCCTCGGGTCGCGAAATTCCTGCTGGGCATACTTGGCGCCGCGGTTGCATTGATGCCCCTCGATCTCGAGGACCTCGAGCCCCTCGTGCGTCAACTGCAGCGGGCATCCGATCGGGCATCCAATGCACGTAAAACTCTTGTGATCGCTCATCTTTTTCACCATGTGCGACCGGCTTCACTTCTGAAGCGGACGAATATCAATCCTGAGCGTGTCGCCCTGGAACTGGTCCAGTGCGTCCGGCTTAATCCTGAACATAATCATCTCGGCCGGGACCACAAAAGACAGTCGCTTGCGCATTATGTCTCCGATGATGATCTCGCACGGCTTCATAGGTTCCTTGCAACGCATGAATATCTGATGTTCATGGCCGGTGCTGAGGCTGTGCGGCAGGCAATACCTGACGTTGTCGCCGGGAACCAGCCGGATGTTGTCCTGTGCGCGCCTGATGCCCAGCGCGTACTCGCCCGCGTGGCGACCGGCCCGCAACGCCTCACCGGTGACGAAATCGACAAGGTCGTGCACATGCAGGACGTTACCGCAGGCAAAAACACCGGGCAGGCTGGTTTCCAGCGTGGATGAGACGATCGGGCCACGAGTCGTCACATCCAGCTGAATGCCAAGGCCTGCCGACATCTCATTTTCGGGAATCAGGCCGATTGACAACAGCAGAGTGTCGCAATCCACCGTCCTCTCCCGCGACATGTCCGGCTTGAAACCTGGCCCGACCGGGGCGACCTTGATGCCCGACAACCGATCACGCCCCATGATCTCGGTAACGGTCGTCGACAGGTGCATCGGTATGCCAAAATCATCCAGACACTGAACGACGTTTCTGGTCAAACCGTTCGAATACGGCATCAGTTCAAAGACGCCGACGACCTCACAGCCTTCCAGAACCAGCCGCCGAGCCATGATCAGGCCGATGTCGCCGGAACCGAGTATCGCGACCTTTTTTCCGGGCAGATAGCCCATCATGTTCGTGAACTTCTGTGCCAGTCCGGCTGTCAACACGCCGGACGGCCTGGTACCGGGAATACGTATCGCGCCGCGCGTGCGTTCGCGACAGCCCATCGCCAGCACGACCGAACGGCAGGTCAGGGTTCGCAGGCCGTAGTGTTCGCTCAAAATCCTGACCCGCTTCGCGCCGTCGCTGTCCAGACCGATCCCGGAAACGTACGAATTCGGCAGGATGTCGATCTCGTGGTCGATCGCCTCGACCACGAAACGCTCGGCGTATTCCGGACCGGTCAATTCCTGTTTGAAGTAATGCAGCCCGAACCCCGAGTGGATGCACTGCAGCAGGATGCCGCCCGCCTCGGCCTCGCGGTCGATCACCAGCACCCTGCGCGCTCCCGCGTCCCGGGCTCCTATCGCGGCCGCCAGTCCTGCCGGGCCGCCACCGACGACCATCACGTCGTACGGTCCTTCCATCCGTCCAAGCATGGTATCAATCCTCCTTCTGGCCGACCGTCCGGAAGACCGGGTCGGTCATCGGAGTCATCAGCCACGAATCGCCCCCCCGCTTCGTCACGGCCTCGGGTGGAATCCCCAGGCGTTCGGACAGGATATTGATGATTCGGGAAGTGCAGAATCCACCCTGGCAACGCCCCATGCCGGCGCGGCAACGGAACTTGACGCCGTCGATGGTCCGCGCTCCGTGGTCAATGGCGTCGTGTATCTCGGCCTCGGTTACCAGTTCGCACCGGCAGACGATCCGGCCGAACGCCGGATTCGCGGCGACCATCTTCTCCTGATCGCGCGGAAGCTGTTTGGCAAACCGGGGCGGCCCGTCGATCGCGGCCACGAAGTTCGCCTTTTCGTTCAGCGGCAGCCCCTGGCCAGCCAGGATCTCACAGACATACTCACCGATGGCCGGCGCGGACGTCAGGCCGGGAGACTGGATGCCGGCGACATTGACAAAACCCTTGACGGCGGTCGGCCCGATTATGAAATCGCCGGTGCTGGAGACGGCGCGCAGGCCGGCAAACGCCGTGATGACATCGGACTGATGAACCGACGGACACAGCCTGCTCACATAGTCGAAGATCTCTTTCGCACCGGCAAAGGAAGTGGTTACATCCTCGCGGTCCGGCGTGTCGTGCGCGGTGGGGCCGACCATGATCGTGCCGTCATAGGTCGGGATGATCAGGGTCCCCTTGGTGATTCCCGTCGGCAGCGGAAAGACCAGACGGCGAACGATTCCATGAAGACGCTTGTCCAGCATGAACTCCTCGCCCTTGCGAGGATTGATCGTGTAATCGTCAAGTCCGACCATCGCCGCGATTCGATCGGCATAAACGCCTGCCGCGTTCACGACATATCGGGCGTGAACAACGCCGCCAGGAGTTTGAACATGCAGAGGTCCGTCGTCGGTATCATCGTGATCAATCGACGTCACCGGACAATCGACCCGCAGTTCGACTCCGTTGTTCTCGGCGCATTCCATCAAGGCGAACGCGAACTCGTAGGGATTGATGACGCCACCGGACGGCGCGTAAAGGGCGCCGATCAGGTCGTGCGACAGGTTGGGTTCCTCTTTCTGCAGACGCTCGGCGTCCCACAGCTCCAGACCGGGAACGCCCTTCTCGTCTCCCTGGCGCTTCAGGGCCTCGAGTCGCGGCCAGTCTTCCTTCTCGCGGATCCAGTAGAGGGCGCCGATTCGCTCGAATCCGAACTTCAATTCGGTCTGGAGCTGGTCGAACATCATGTTGCCGCGTACGACCAGACGCCCCTTCAGCGTGCTGGTCGGCGTGTCGTGTCCGGGATGGATGATCCCGGAATTCGTCTTGGTCGTGCCGAACCCGACCTCGGCGTTCTTCTCGAGAAGCACGACACGCAGGTCGAATTTCGAGAGTTCCCTGGCGATGGCGCATCCGATGACGCCGCCCCCGATTATCGCCACATCGTAGAGTTCACCTTCCATCGCACCCCTCATCAGGAAGCCCAGAAATAACTGGTGTTAAAGACACAAATCGCCGGTCAGCGGGCGATGACCGAACTGATCGCCGGCAACGCGGCCTCGACCGACTTGTGAATGCCGCCGGCCACGCCCCTTACGATCCCGTTCCCATCGACCAGAAACAAATACGGAATGACCGCCTCTCCGTCCTGGACGGGCACCCACGCGGAAGTGGAGTACCCGGCCAAATCCAGAAGAAGAGTGAACGGCACCGGGTTTCTCTTGAAATACTGCTTCAGCCTGACGTTTCCGCGATCACCGGGCGCGGGGATGGCGATCAGGATGACCCGCACCTTGTCGCTGTTACGGTTGGCGAACTCCGTGAGGACTGGAAGCATCTGTTTGCACGCGCTGCAGTCAACCGAAAAGAAGTCGATCAGAACTGGCGTGCCCTTGAGCTCGCTCAGACGGACCAGGGAATTGTCGAAACCGCGCAGATTGAAGTCAGCCGCCGCGTCGCCTTCCCTGACACAGACCGGATGATTCATCCGATCGTCACACGTACGGGAGTCGGGCGCAGGCGTGACCACGTCGGGAAACAGGAGTATGGTCAACGCCATCAGAATCGCGGCGGGACATCCGATCCATCTGTAAACAGATCGACTCAATTCCTGTCCCCTGTCCCGGCAAGGGCCGCCGAGATCGGTCCGACCATCCTGTCCTTGAACAACCTGTTCAGCGACAGGTCCTGGGCAGCCTGAATCGTGACACCCTCGCCGCCACAATCCGAGCTGGATCCCGATGAAATCACGGTCGCGCTGGAAACGTCGATCAGTGCCCATTCCATCGACGCACGGAAGTAGAACTCCATGTTGAAACGGCTGTCATGAAAAGCCGACCTGGCGTACACCACCAGCAGGTAACGCGAAAGACCGGCGGCCTCGGCCACTGCCGAGCGATCTCCCTTCAGGCAGGCCGCGATCTGTTCACCGGTTATCGCGCCCGGCACCGTTTCCTTTCCGGACGCCGCGACCACGGACGCCAGTTCCGATCCCAAGACGGCGGTGGCCCGGTCTGACACCGTGAACGGCACGCCCCGTGCGGACTGGACATCGACCAGCACGCGCACAGCGACCCTTCGATCCATCTGACGGCACTCGCCAGCCACGACGCCGATGCGGGCATTGACCTCGCGTGAAAGCACGTCGGTGTTCAAGTAGACGGGATGGGCCAGTTCGCGCGGCGCCGGAAGCGACTTCAGCGCGGAAGCCACGTCCGCATAAGCGGAAGCTGCCTCGCAGAAATGACTCGACGACTGGAAGGCGGATGCCTTTTCGAAAAGATCGAGGGCGTAGCCGGCCAGGTCACGCTCGATGCGATCGACCTCTTCCAGCGTACGCGAATACTCGGCACGCGGGTATCCGACCAGAGCCCAGCAATCGTACCCGGACGAAGAATGCGCGCACCAGTACTGCAGGGCCGAAACCTCACGCATGGTCAAAGCCGTGCCGACAACGGTCACCGAAATCTCGACCCGGTTCGTGTCCACGCCGTTTTCGTTGATCTGCACGTCCGCCAGAACCGACTGAATCTGTGACGCGACGTACTGCGGAACCTGACCCGACGCCGACATTCTGGCCGCGGACTTCGCCTCGCTCTCGCTGGCGCGCCATCCGCTGCCGCCCACGAAATACAGATACCGGCTGTCGTGTGGCGGCGGCGTGTCGACCCAGCCCGGACGTGATGCGACAGTTGAAAGGCCACAACCCGACAACAGCGACGAAACCAGCAGGATCAGCAGCGTTGAGGCAGTAAAGTGACTGTTCGTCGGCATCCGGACCGAACCTCTATGCGGTCTGGGCGATTCTAGCCAAAACATCCTGTATGGGCAAGGCTTGTCCCCTTCTCCCGCATGGTGTCGCGAACAGGTCAAACCTTGTCCAGCTGTGGTATAAACGTGCGCCGGAACGCCGAGTGGTGAACAGCGATGAGGAAGGCCAAATCGATCAGGAACCAGTTGATTTGCGTGGCGGCTTTTGTGATCGCCGGCCTGCCGCTGCAGGTCATGGCATCAGGTGATAACGGAAGTGCGGGCGCGGACTCCACGGGCACGGCCGGAACTCCGAACAACAGGAATCCGGTGGTGCTCGAAATGCTGTCGAGCGTCTCCCAGGCGTCCGACAGCGAGCCTTTCCAGGTGGCGGCCAGACTGCGTATCGCTGAAGGCTGGCATGTCTATGCCGGGTGGCCGGGAAATACCGGCGAGCCGACGACTGTCCAGTTCACGACCGATCCGGAACGCGCCGTGATTGGGCGCGCGTCCTTCCCACACCCCGCGACGTGGGATCGCGACATTTTCGATCTGACGGCCTTCGGCTACGAAGGCGAGCTGCTCGTTGTCGCCACGGTCGAGGCCTCGGCTGCCGCGGTTGGGCAGGATCTGCCTGTCACCGCCAGCGCGCGCTGGCTGGCTTGCCGGGAAAAGTGCGTGGGCGGAACGGCCACGGCGTCGATTTCGATCCCGGTGGCGTCGTCGGCGGTTGCATCGGCAGACAATGCCGTATTTTCAAGTAAACCAGTACCCACGGAGCTTGAGGCGCGGCAGGCATGGCTTGAGTCGATGACCTATGAGGCGGACGGGATCTGGTCGCTTCGATTTCGGGCGACCGGATTCAAGGCGATCGACGACTTCGTCCCGCAATGGCTGCCCGGTGGAGACTGCATGGTCGATCGCTGGTCGATCGATCCGGCGGGTCCGTCTTCCTGGAATCTGGATGTCAAACTGCGTGGCTCGAACTGTCTGCCTTTCGCGGGTGGATTCCTGAGGGCCACGACCGATGGCGGCGCGGACGCCGACGATTTTGTGATCGGCGCGTGGTCCGATCCAGCGAAGAGTCCCTGGGCCAGGAAGGACGCGGCACAGGCCGCGACGCCGAAGGTGGCCGAGATCGGTGACGCAGAACAGGCGAATCCCGAAACGGCCGGCACGGCCGGACAGCCCCGGACGCCTTCGTTCTCATGGTACTTCCTGCTGTTGGCGTTCGCAGGCGGACTTCTGCTGAATGTGATGCCCTGCGTGATCCCGGTGATCATCCCGAAACTGAACCACCTGGTTAAGACGGCGGTCAAGTACGAGGACAGACGCGAAAGGCACTCGATGCTTCTTCGCAACGGGCTGGCCTACACCGCCGGCATCCTGTCGACCATGATGGCGTTCGCCGGTCTGATCGTGGCGCTCAAGGCGCTGGATCATCAGGTCGGGTGGGGATTCCAGTTCCAGAACCCGACGTTTCTGGCGGTGATGTGCGCGGTCCTGATGCTGATGTCGCTGGGAATGCTGGGCCTGTTCCCTCTGCAGTCGGCCGGCCACACCGACGACCTGAAGGGACTGCGCGCCACACGCAAGCGTGGCGTGGTGATCGAGTCCTTCCTGACCGGTCTTCTGGTCACTTTCCTGGGCACGCCATGCACGGCGCCACTGCTGGGTCCCGCGGCTGGATTCGCATTCCTGGCCGGACCTGCACAGATTTTCGCGTTCTTCGGGGCGCTGGGAATCGGTTTCGCGCTGCCATTCCTGCTGCTGGCGCTGCTGCCGGGCTGGTCCGCGCATCTGTCCAACTTCCGCGTAAGTGAACGTGGCAACAAGTGGTCGCATGGACTGGCGTTTTTCCTGCTGGCGACGATGGTCTGGCTGATCGGCGTCATGGGCGGCACCTACGGACTGAACGCGGTCGTCAGCATGCTGTGGTTCCTTCTGGTAATGACGGCCGCGGCATGGATCTACGGGGTCAGGTGCGAGCACTTCGAGGCGGACGCCGCCGCGAAACTGGAACGCGAGGAACAGGCGCTGACGCGTGACGCCGCCGCAGACGCGCAGACCAGACTTCAGGCGAGGAACGCGGCGCGCAGGACGTACACGAAGGCGGTGCGCAAAAACCGACTGCTGGCGGGTGGCGCGCTCGGCGTCATCGTCATCCTTACCGCCTGCATGCTCTGGAACTTCGAAGATGAAACCGGAGTGCGGCATGAAGCGGTCGCGACAGACTGCCCCGTAAAGTGGAATGAATGGTCGCAGGATGGCGTGGACAAGGCCCGAAGTGCGGGAAACCCGGTGTTTGTGGACGCGACGGCGAGCTGGTGCATGAACTGCAAGACAAACGAGAAGTTGGTGCTGGACCGGCAGGAAACGGCCGAACTATTCGAAAAGTACGGCGTTGTGCCGTTCAAGGCGGACTTCAGCCGACGCGATCCGGCGATCGCCAGATTGATCGAGGCGCACGACCGCGTGGGCGTGCCGGTCTACCTGGTCTACCCGCCATGTAGTGGCGAACCGCTGATCCTGCCCGAGATCCTGACTCCTGGCATGGTCAGCGACGCCATCGAAAAGGTCGGCCCCGCCCTGCCCGGTGGATGCCCGGCGGATTAGAATCCCAACCCCCGTCCCAGGCCAGTTCGCCGGGCTGGCGCCCGTGGCAAAGCATGAACGGGCGGCCCTGCGGGCCGGCCTCAAAATAGTGGTGAAAAACCAGAAATGCACCACGATCCCAGGGTCTCGGTGGCGCCCATGGCGCCAGCCTCGTGCCTGGGCTATATATGAACGGCCGCCCCTGCGGGCCGGCCTCAGGATCCTGATCCCGTCCCCGACCCTGATCCTGACCAGAAGGGCGAATTGTCATTCGCCCCTACGAGCCGCAGCAACCCGCAATTGCCCCTGACCCCGCCCCTGATCCTGCCCCCGACCCTGATCCTGACCAGAAGGGCGAATTGTCATTCGCCCCTACGAGCCGCAGCAACCCGCAATTGTTCCTGCCCCTGATCCTGACCCTGTCCCTGATCCCGTCCCCGACGCGCCCGTGTAGGGGCGAATTACATTCGCCCATAGCGGAGGCGGTTCGCCCCTGCACCGGAAACTGACCGTGCTCTGGGTTATTGCTCAGGCGACCGGGAGTGATGGAAAGGAGAAATGGAGTTGGATTCTACTGTTCGGTGAGGGTGACCAGTTCGTCCCAGGTGTCGTTGGCGTGCTTGGTGATCTGTTCGCGCTGCTTGGCGGAAAGATTCTCCATCTGGTTCAGGTTGTCCAGGAACGCCTGGGCGTCGAGGCTGATCAGGGCGAAGCAGCGGCCACGGGGGGAGATCCACTGTCCGACCAGCTTGGTGCCGCGGATGTTCGTCTTGGTCAGGTTGATTCCCGCGTCGATGACCATCTGCTCGTCCTCGCCGGCACCGGCCACGTTGCCGATGTTCGCCTGGTAGGACTTGAACAGGCCGCGAACCGCGGTGTCGTAGTCACGAGCCAGGTCGATACGGGCGCGTTCCTTGGCGGAGGTACGGCACAGCGACAGGTTCGCGGTTCCTTCCATCGAGCCCAGGCCGCAGATCATCTTGCCCTTTTCGCCGGTGAACGCCGAGCAACCGTTCATTACCCAGGCCGGAGCATCCTTCAGATCATCCTGGAATGCGTTCTGGGGAGTCGCCGCCTTCTTTGCACAACCGAACGCGAACACCATGGCGCCAGCCAGCGCCAGCATCAGAAACCTCTTCATTTCATCCTCCTTGGGGAAGAGTTACTTCCACAAAAAAACCAGACGGGAAACAACAAAAGCAACGTTGATGCCAAATCTAGCAGTTCAACGAAGCATTTTCCATCAAAAACAGAACCTGCCCATTTTCAAGGCGTTTTGCCGCCCTTCCTGCCGATGACGACGTCGCGGGAAACGTCCGGCCGCGCCCGAACCGACGGTGCCGTCATGTGACCGGTCACGTGACCGCGCACACGTTGCAGGCGGTTCGGATTCAAATTCCCAACGTCTGGAACCGGCTGCGAACAACGAACGGTCTCAGGGTTCACCACACTCGACCGTGGTCGCGGGAACGCAGACCCTCGCGTAACCCATGCCCGCCGTTCCAAGCGGGCCGTCACCACCGATGTCCAGCCACTTCAACACCGACTCGGCCTCGGTGTCGGCATGGGAGCGCACCCATGCGAACGCCTCCGGAGATGGAACGCTGTCCGCGAATGACCAGGTTCCGCCCGACATGTAATCGATGAAGGCGTGATCGCCGACCGCGCATATCCTTAGTGCGGCCCAGCGCCTCGCATCCTCCACGGCATTTGTCAGCGCGTCATCGGGCACAATCGTCGGGCCGGAAATACCGATCCCGCAGACGCGTCCCGCAGGCGCCGGAGCGGCTCTCATCCACGAAGGAATCGCCCCCCGAAAGGCCTCCGGCATCACGGCGGTTGCCTGGCCCGCCTGGCCGTCAAGACATGCCACCGCCCAGACGGTCGCCTTATTGCATCGGTTGCCACATATGCCAAGCGGCCCTTTTCCGTCGCGGTCAAGCCACCAGCCGACCACGCCGGCGCCGGAAAGCATCGCCTTTACCTCGGAGATCGTCATCTGCTCGGCCCAGTCCCCATCGCGGGAACTGTTCACGGTCACGACCGCGGCGCGCAACCCGATCGGGCGAAGCTCCGTGAAGAGTTCCTTCATGGCCTGCTGGGACGCGTCCTCCCAGGTGTTGAAGCTGTCGATCCAGGGGTCGGACGATCCCGTGACGCAATAACGCGCCCCCTTGGTCTCCGAACCGGACTCCCTGCCCGCTCCCCGCACGGGAAGACCGCAGGAGGAGCACGCCACGACGACACAGATGAGCGCCAGACAGGCGCCGAAACGACCGGAAAGACTCAAAAGGACCTCCCGCAAACAGACGACGATCAAGGCATCACCTGAAATCGTCGGGATTCAGCCCGAACTTCTTGACGAGCCTGTAAAACTGAGCGCGATCCCGCCCGACCATCCTGGCCGCCGCGGACATGTTTCCCCCGGATTCGCGAAGCGCGTTCTGTACCTGGACGGCAGTCACCGCGGACGGCATGTCGTCAGCCGTATCGCCGAAGTATCGGGCGGCAAGGCCCTCCATGCGCTCGATCACCTGACGCGACAGATCGACCTGGCCGGCCCCCGGCTGAATTCCGGTCAATGCCTGCGCCACGATCCCGCGGATCTCGCGTACGTTCAAAGGCCACGGGTGCAGCATCATTTTCTCGAGCGATCTGGTCGAAAAAACGGCCCCGCCGGCAAACGAAGCAACCAGAAGTGGGATGTCCTCGCGGCGTTCACGAACCGGTGGCACATGCAGGGTCAACTGGGCCAGCCGCATGTAGAGATCCGATCTGAATACGGCGGGATCACGCAAGTCCACGTTCGTGGCGGCGATTACCCTGACATCGACCTTGACCGGCGAACTGCCGCCGACCGGCAGGACCATGCCGTCCTCGAGCACCCGCAGAAGCTGTGCCTGCGCGTCGCGTGGAAGCTCGCCGATCTCGTCGAGAAACAGGGTGCCGCCATCGGCCGCCCTGAACAATCCGGGTCTGGCATCGCGCGCGTCGGTGAAAGCGCCCCTGACGTTCCCGAACAGGATGCTGGCGGCCAGCGCCGGACTGGCGTTCGCGGCGTTGAACTCGATCAGCGGGCCGGACGGACGGGACATGCGGGCCAGCGAACGCGCAACGACTTCCTTGCCGACCCCGGAATCCCCGGTGATCAGAACCGCCTGAGGCACTCTGGCGTAGGCCGCGATCGCGGACCGGATTTCGCGGGCGGAGTCGGAGGAACCGATGTATTCGGGAACCGCAAAATCAGGGGGCGATGGAAACATCGCATGAGTGAACACCAGAAGTGTGTCACCAAGCCTGATCACGTCCCCGTGCACAAGGGGCTGGGCGGTGCCGTCAATCTGGCGACCGTTCACGAACGTTCCGTTTTTCGAACCGATATCGGCGATCGACCACGCCACGTTGCCGTGCGCGGACAGCCTTGCATGGGCCCTGGAGATTTCGCGGTCGTCCAGCCTTCCCCCGGGGAAAGCCGTGCAGACCCGGTTCAGTTCGACACTGCGTCCCCGCAACAGAAGCCGCTCTCCGCACCGCTCCGGCGCCGCCGGCGTCCAGGCGAGGATGAGGATCGCAACAGGAAGCGGCTCACAGACCGGATCGAGCGATCCGCCGGTCGCTGTGACCGTTCCATCGATGGTCGCGGTGATGCTGAAAGGGTCCTTCATATTATTTCAGCTTCAGAAGCCCAGTTCATCGAAGGCGCTGTCCGCTTTATCCATCACCTTGCGTTTGCCGGGATCCTCAACGACGGGAGTATCTTCCTCTTCCTGGTCCTTCTTTGCCGAGGTCGGATTTTTCGCAGTCGAGCCGCCTGGCATCCCAACCTTCTGAAGCTCTATCGAGTCTTCGACAGTCGCCTGCTGCGCCTGAATCTGAGGAACAGGAGCCGCAGTCGGTTGCGCCGTCGGTTTTGCGGCGGCAGGAGCCTGGGCGGAGTCAACCGCCGGAGCGGACTGGACCGGTTTGCCGGCCGGGGAAACGACAACCGCCTTTGCGGCGGCGGTCGATGTCGACACCGTGGTCGGAGTCACGGTGGCGGAGGCCTTTGTACCCGAGGGCGAATTAACATTCGCCCATACACCGGATCCTGACCCTGCCACGGTGGGCGAATTTGCCTGCCCTGAGCCTGTCGAAGGGTTCGCCCCTACAACGGATCCTGTCCCTGATCCCGTCCCTGACCCTGTCCCTGCCACGGTGGGCGAATTAACATTCGCCCCTACGACGGATCCTGTCCCTGTCCCAGGCCCGTCGAGGGCATGCCCGGTGGGCGAATTGACATTCGCCCCTACGACGGGCCCTGATCCTGCCACGGTGGGCGAATTGTCATTCGCCCCTACGACGGAACCGGAACCTGGTGACAAGGGCGAATTGGCAGTCGCCCCTACGACGGAACCGGAACCTGGTGACAAGGGCGAATTTTCATTCGCCCCTACGACGGGTCCTGCCGCCGAGTCGCCGCGATCCAGCAGGAAGAACGCCGCCACGCCGCCACCGACCAGAAGCAACCCCAGACCGATCACAAGCGGCCACAGCTTGAAACCGCCTCGTGCACGGGAACCGCCGGAGGCGTTTTCGCTGGGCAGCATTGCCTTCAAAGCCTCGGCTACCTCAGCGGCGTCCGTTGGACGATCCTCGGGTTTCTTCGCCATCATCCGCATCACGAGTCGATCGAATTCGACCGGAATATCCAGTTCGGGGAATTTCAAACGCATCGACGGAGGTTCCTCCATCACATGCGCCAGCAGGATAGCCTGCGCGGTTTTGGCGTCGAACGGCTTGCAGCCGCATACCATGCGGTACATCATCGCGCCAAGGCTGTACAGGTCCGACTTGTGCGTGACCGACAAGCCTCTGGCCTGTTCCGGGCTCATGAAGGCCGGAGTACCGATCACCTTCGGGATAGCGTCCATCGAGGTCAGATCCGAGTCACCGGCCTGCGCGAGACTGGCGATACCGAAGTCCACGACCCTGGCCTGAAGTTTCCCTCCCCGTCCCTCGACCATCATAACGTTGGCCGGCTTCAGGTCGCGGTGAACGACACCCTGATCGTGGGCGTCCTCGAGCGCGTCGCACATCTGAATGACAATCCGCGCGGTCTCGTCCCAGCCCAGACGCCTGGTCTCAGGGGCGACGACCTTCATATGCTCCTCGAGGTTCTGACCGCGCAGCAGTTCCATGACGACGAACATGCGACCGGCCTCGTCCTCGTCCACATCGTGAACAGCGACCGCGTGCCTGGACTGCATTCGCATCAGGGCGCGGGCCTCTTTCAAAAACTGGCGACGCGCCTTCGCGTTTTCCCGCATCTCGTCGCGGATCACCTTGACCGCGACCTCGGCCCTCGCCAGCTTGTGCGTGGCACGATAAACCTGACCGAAACCGCCCTGGCCGATGCGTTCGATAAGCACATACCTGCCGCGCAGAACGGTGCCAGAAAGATCGTCACCCGAGCCAAGTGGAAGAAGGACGCCGCCGTCATCCGAGCAGCTTGTGATTCCACCGGGATAACGTCCGCCACACAATGGACAGAACAGGCCCTGAACCAGTCGAGTCGAGTCGTCATCCTCGATCGGCTCGCCGGGGAGGTCTTCCAGTCCGGGCAACCTGGTCAGCGTCTCTTCAAGATCTTTGTTACCGCCGGCGTCGTCCATGTCTTCGCGATTCATCTGCAAATCCCCGGAATCACAGTTACCGGCAGCGCTCTTTCGGATCGTCGACGCCGCTGCCTGAAGTCTTCGGGAGGATGATACCACCTTGAACACGTCATTGGGAGTCCATCCGGCCTGCAGACCCATTCGACCGACCACCCGCGTCAGCGCCCTCCCTCTGCGGCAAAACATGCGACCGGAGCCTTGCCATACTGTATAATATCGCGCTGACCGGAAGGGACAGTCTGCTCCTGAACGGTCGACGCTATGCTGAAACTCCGGGAGTTCGCTCATGAAAAAGACAATTTTTGTTCCGGTTGTCATGGCCATCATGCTGGCGGGATGCGACCAGTACCTGCCGATTCTTGACGAAGGAACCCCCGGCGAGGACGTCATGGCCGACGCGGTCGTGGCCGACACGGATGACAACGACGTCTCGGGACGGGATCTTTCAGGCGAGACCGACGAAGAATGCCGTCTTCAGATCCTGATGCAGATGCCGTCCGAGCCGCCGACCGAGGTCACCGTGGGAAACCACCTCGAAATCTCCGCGGTCGTGGTCGACTACATGAAAGCCGCGCCGGCGAAGGACGCGCTGGTCAATTTCTCTATCACTTCAATCGAGGATTTTGACGGCAACCAGGTCACTGGAGACGGCAACCTGGAAACCAGCGCGCAGTACAGCGATCTCCAGGGACGCGTCGCGAACGACTTCTTCGCCGGTATGGATGCGGAACGCATCTACACCATCACACTGTCGCTCCCAGAATGTCCCCAGGTTGAACCGGTCTCGGTCAGAATCAAGATTCTTGCGTTCGAATGCGGCTCGCTGAGGGTCGACTTTGCCTACAACGGCGTTATCGAATTCCCGCTGCGCGACATCGAGGTATTCGTGGTGCCGGCCACCTACCAGTGCGGCAAACACATCGTTCCGGGGTCTACCGTCCCCGAGGACAAGATCATTGCGTCCCGCACGGCGCCCGGCGTCACATCGACAGTCACTTTCGACTGTCTGCCGGCAGGCACCTACTACACGGTCTTTGCCAGGGCCGGGGCCGGGGATCTCACATGCACGGCGGCCGGCGCCTGCTCGCGAACCCTGGTCATAATGCCGAATCAGACCGACGAGATGACCCTGGAGTTCTCCGAGGTGACCTTCCAGGCAGCGGGACGTTACAACGCTGTGGATCACTTCAACTTCGAACCCCTGATCGAGATGTGCGCGGGCGGTGAAACCTCGATCATCGACTGCGTCACATCGGGCAGCGAAGACGTGGGCAAGACCGTCTGCTGCGCCATCCAGGAGATGGTCAAGCTGTTCAATACGCCTGGTTCGACGGTCGTGGATCTGTTGTTTGACGCTCTGAAACTGTGGATCAGTCCTGCATTTATCAAAGCCGTCGAAGCAATCATTGGAGGGCTTCTCAAGGATTTCCTGAACACTCTGATCGCTGGCTGGGCACAAGACACTCCGTGGCTCGCGGCATTTTTGACGGCCGGTGACGATCTGACACAGATAATCAGCCATCTCGAACTCGAATCCGAACTGTTGCTGGAGAAACAGGGTAACGACTTCACGGTTCAGGGAACCCATTACTGGCACGCGATCAACCTGTACTGGCGGATGAACTGCCCGGCCGAGGGTGAACCGAATTACGATCCGGAGTGCGGCAAGTACAGTCTTGACATGCTGGACATCCAGCAGGTTCCGGAAGACTTCCCGATGGAACTGCTTGAAGGCGTGTTCATAGCAGACGTGATGAACTTCAACTGGCTGAGCCTGCGCCAGCACGAGATCGCGCTGAGTTACGGCAAGCTGGTGTTGTGGGCGATCAACGACATCTTCATCCCGGAAATATCGGGCGACCAGGCCCACTCGATCGAGGAACTGGCCAGATTGTGGCTGGACTGCAAGGGACTTGCTGCCGGAGACCTGGGTGATTACTGGGAACAGGCAGGCGGCGATCGCAGCTATGTCGAAAATACCTGCAATTCGATTGTAACCACTCTGATCAATCCTCTTGACGACATCGTTGGCAGGCTCAGTCTTTCGACGACTCTGACTCTGACCGGAAACGGCCGCATGATCGATGACAATTGCGACGCGATCATCGACAGGATTGTCGACGGGACGTATATTGGATTCGTTGAAAGCAACTCGCAGCAGGCATCAATAACGGGAGACTGGTCTGCCGAAAGAATCCTGCAACAGGCTGATTAACCGCAGGTGCGGTTTTCATTTTATCAAGGCAAAACAAGGAGTTTCCGAATGGACGACATGCTCACGCTCAGGAAGACGATCTTCGCCGACCTCGCGGCGGCGGCCGACCGTGTGTACACGGACCTGCCCCGCCCGGAACTGATCCGGAACGCGGTCGAAAACAGGGACGCCCTTGTTGCCGCCTGCGGCGCTCTGGCAACATGGACCCCGCCTCTGTCCACCGGCCGCCGCCCCAAGGACACCGTGATGGTGCGCCGCCCGCGCAGCGAAGCGAAAATCGACTGGGATTCGCCGAACAACCTGGCGATTGACGAAACGACCTTCGACATGATTTTCCAGGATGCCCGGAAATACCTTGCGGACAAGGACATGCTGTTCGTCACGAACCGTGTGGTCGGCGCCGACTCCGCCTGGGCCATGCCCGTCACGACCGTCACCGACAGCGCCCTGGCCGCCGTCTTTTCGGACAACATGTTCAGGCCCGTGCCTGCCGACATCGCGCGAAGCGTGTTCGCTTCCGAACCGTTCACCGTCGTCTGCCTGCCATGGGACGAACTTGATTCCGAACGGTACAACGGACGGCTGCGTATCGATCCTGACACGAAGAAGACCGCCAATGTGGTCATCGCCATCGACTACGACAGACACATGGGGATCATCGTCGGATCGGCCTATCTGGGGTCGCTGAAGAAGATGGTCTTCACCGTGATGAATTACTACCTTCCCGACCACGGCATCCTTCCGCTTCACTGCAGCGCGAACGAAGGCGCGGACGGCCACAGCGCGCTGATGCTCGGACTGTCCGGAACGGGCAAGACCACCCTGTCGGCGGACCCGTCGCGCGCATTGCTGGGTGACGACGAACACGGCTGGGGAACCAACGGCGTGGCCAACATGGAAAACGGCTGCTACGCCAAGCTAATCGATCTCAATCCCAAAAAGGAACCCGAGATCTTCAAGGCGGTCTTCCACGACGACGACTACATGAATCACGGCACGATCATCGAAAACGCCATGATGTACCCGTGTGGCGAGTTCGATCTGACCGACAGGAGACTGACCGAGAATTCACGCGCCTCCTACCCGTTGACGTACCTTTCGAACATCAAGCCGTCGTCGTGCAGCGGGCACCCGAACACGATCCTGTTTCTGACCGCGGACGCAAACGGCGTGCTGCCCGCCATCGCCAAGTTGAACCGCAACCAGGCGATGCTGTGGTTCCTGATGGGATACACCAGCAAGCTGGCAGGCACCGAGACCGGCGTTGTCTCGCCTTCGTCGACCTTCTCGCGATTCTTCGGCGCACCGTTCATGCCGCGCCTTCCGTCGACCTATGCGGACATGCTGGGCGACATGATGGAAAAACACGACACGGACGTGTACCTGGTCAACACCGGCTGGATTGGCGGAGTGTACGGCACGGTCAAGCGCTGTGACATCGACGTGACACGCGCGATGGTCAAGGACGCTGTCGAAGGCCGCCTGAAGAACGTGCCTTGCCGCAAGGATCCGATCTTCAAGTTCGACGTCCCGGAATTCAGCCCGTCCACCGACAACCGCGAGGTTCTGAACCCGGAAGGCATGTGGGCCGATAAGGAAGCGTTCAAGGCCACTGCCGGAAAGCTCGCCGCCGAGTTCAAATCGAACTTCGCCAAGGCGTTCGGCAATAAGGGTATCGCCCCCGAGATCGCCGCCGAGTGTCCGGGACACTGACAGGCCGATCTGTCCGCCTCCCCGCTGCGCGCCTGCGCGTACTCGTAATGTCAATTCATCCCGTTTAGTAATAAACTAGCTGGCAGCTCTTAATGAATCCGGCGATTCCGCGTGTCCGGCGTATCGCGACTCGGGGGGAAAATCATGCGCATGAAGTCAATCGGCCCGGCCATAGTCGTTCTTCTGGTTGCCGGCTGCTCAGACCCTGTACCGCCTTGGCTCCTGGACACGGGGAACAGCGACACGGGCCGTGACATCCTTGACGTCATCCACCGGGACACGAACACCGACACGGTAAAGGACGTGCCGCGGGACATCCCGGACTCCTACAAGGACATAGTTCAAGACGTCGGCATCGACACCGCCAGCCATGACGCCATCACCGATCCGGGACAGCCGGACATCGCCGATACCTGGGACACATGGGCCGACTACGGTCCCGACTCCGACGCGGGCAGCGATGCCGACGTTAATGATATTCACGAGATCGGACCGATCGATATCGCCACGGATCCGGGATGGCAGTGCGAGCGCGCCGAAGACTGCATCCCGCCGGCAAACCTGGGCCAGTGCGAGAAAATGGCCTGCATCGACCATGCCTGCGTGCGGGACAACGTCATCGATCTGACCGGATGCAACGACGGCAGCCTCTGCACCACCGGCGACCGATGCGTCGGCGGAGTCTGCCTGGGCGATACGATCGACTGCAACGACAACAACGTGTGCACAACCGACTACTGCGTGCCGTCACTCGGATGCGCGACGTCGGCAAAGAACAACATCGCTTGCGACGACCTGGATCCATGCACGCTCAATGACCGCTGCAACGCCAAGGTGTGCTCGGGCACGGCCATGAGCTGCTCCACGCCTCCCGCGGCGGAATGTGCCGGGGATGGTCTGTCGCTTCTGACCTGGTCACTGCCCGGACAATGCGACAACGGATCGTGCGCTTACCGGTTGACAACGACACCCTGCCCAGACGGCTGCGTTGACGCGGCCTGCATCGTGAACCCCTGCTCCGGGGTGGTCTGCGACACGCCACCCGGCCCGTGCTGGAAAACGGCGGGGCAGTGCGTCGGGGGAACGTGCGAGTACCAGTACGACAACACGCTGACCTGCACCGATGGCGACGCATGCACGACCGACCAGTGTTCGGCAGGTTCCTGCGTCAGCACCCCGATCGTCTGTAACACGGCCCCCGCCGCCGAATGCACTGGCGATGGCACCGGACTTATCACTTTCAGCGCCCCGGGTTCCTGTCAGGCAGGCGATTGCGTCTACGAGCAGACCACGCTTCCCTGCAACGGCGGCTGCAACGCAGGCCACTGCATCAACGATCCGTGTCTCGGGGTCGATTGCTCGGTGCCGCCTGTTCAATGCCATTCGGCGCCCGGATACTGCCTCGAAGGCGAATGCTACTGGACCCCGGACGACACGATGGACTGCACTGACGGCAACGCCTGCACGGACGGCGACTTCTGCCTGGAAGGAAACTGCCAGCCCGGTCCGGACGCGGACTGCGTCGACAACGACCTCTGCACGACCGACTCCTGCGACCCCGCGACGGGATGCATATTCGACTGGATTGGGGACGAATGCGAAGATTACAACCCTTGTACCCTCAACACTTGTGAACCCCTGGTCGGTTGCTACTTCCCGTTCAACAACGAACCGTGCAGCGACGATGATCCGTGCACGGTCGGCGACACGTGCCAGGGTGGCACCTGTGTGCCCGGCCCGAACGACGACTGCGACGACACAAACGTGTGCACCACCGACTCCTGCAACAGTGCCGTCGGCTGCCAGAACGAATTCAACACCGATATGTGCCGCCCGGCCGAATGCGCCGGTTCGGTTCTAAAACAGACCGCCTACTGCTCGGAAGGCGAATGCCAGTATCCCGCCGACGTAGACTGCGAAGACGGAAACGCATGCACGATCGACACCTGCGACCCTGTGCTCGGTTGCGGACGCTCCTTCTCGACGGCCTCGTGTGACGACGCCAACGCATGCACCACCAACGACCGATGCCAGGGCGGAGCCTGCGCCGGAACCCCGATTCTGTGCAACCAGCCGCCTGCCGACTACTGCCTGGATCCGATGACGGTCGTTCGTCATTCGGCGTCCGTTGTCTGCGTGGCCGGCAATTGCGACTACGCTCCAACCCAGTACGTATGCAGCTTCGGATGCACCGATGGAGCCTGTGCCGGCGACCCGTGCGAAGGCGTGGTCTGCGACAACCTGACCAACCCATGCCTGTCCCGGAACGGTTCCTGCAACAACGGCGACTGCATTTTCGACCCGGTGGACAACGTTCCCTGCGATACCGACTCCAGCATTTGCACCACCGAGCGATGCCAGGGCGGAGCCTGCGTCTTCGAGTCCAACCTTTCGTGTGACGACGGTGATGTGTGCACGGACGACGTCTGCAATCCGACCGAGGGCTGCCAGACAACGTTCAACACGGCGTCGTGCGACGATTCCGATTCATGCACGCTGACGGACAGATGTTCCGGAGGAAACTGCGCGGGAACCCAGATGCCATGCGACCAGCCCCCGCAGGACGAGTGCAGCGGAGACACCGCCGTGCACTTCGCTCCGGGCCCCTGTGTCAACGGCGCCTGCGAATGGGTCTTGACCAACGAACCCTGCGAATTCGGTTGCGTGGGCGGTTTGTGCAACCCGGACCCCTGCGCGGGAGTGACGTGCGAGGTATTCAACGGTCCCTGCCAGGGAAATGGCAGGTGCGTTGACGGTGGCTGCGTCTGGGATCCGCTCAGTGGCGTTTCATGCGACCTGGATTCAAGCATCTGCACGTCCGATTACTGCGACAACGGTTCCTGCACGGCAGGGCCCGCGATGAACTGTACAGGAGACAATCCCTGCCTGGACTACTGGTGCGATCCGATCGAAGGCTGCCTGGATGCCGCGAACACGGCCAACTGCGACGACAACAACGCATGCACGGAAAACGACTCCTGCCTGTTCGGCGAGTGCCAGCCCGGCACCGATCGTGACTGCGGCGACACGAACCAGTGCACCGACAACTGGTGCGACTCATCTCTGGGATGCCAGATCGCCGACAACACTGCCGCCTGCGACGACGGCAATCCATGCACGTACAACGACCAGTGTTCGGCTGGCCATTGCGCCGCGGTCGCCTACACATGCGACGATCTGCCGTGCGCGACCAGGGGATGCAACGGTTCCGGCGGATGCGTGGACGTGATCCAGGACGGTTGGTGTCTGATCGATGGCTCCTGCTTCCTGGACATGACCGCCAACCCTTTGAATGAATGCCAGAACTGCCAGCCCTCGCTGGTGAACGACGCATGGACTGACCGCATCGGCTCCTGCGACGACGGCGATCCATGCACCGTGACCGATTCATGCGTGGAAGGCGCCTGTACAGGAACCGGCGAAATGCCATGCGACGATGGCCGCCTGTGCACCTCCGACTGGTGCGAGCCGGGCGTCGGGTGCAGAAGCGAAAACCGGACGGGCTCCTGCGACGACGGCAACGCATGTACGGAAAACGACACATGCTCCGACGGCGACTGCCTCGGCCTGCCGCTAGACTGCGGTGAGTCCACCGAGTGTCTAAGACAGTGGTGCGAGCCTTCCGTCGGCTGCCAGTCCGAAGAGCTTACCGGGTCGTGCGACGACGGCGATCCATGCACGATCGGCGACACCTGCTCAATGGGCATGTGCATGACATCCGGAAATATGAACTGCAACGACAACAAGCCCTGCACCAGCGATTCCTGCGTGGACGGCAATTGCGTGAACACCGCGCGGCCCAATCTGACGCCGTGCGACGACAACAATCCGTGCACGCTGAACGATCGCTGCATGAACGGTTACTGCTTCGGAGACGGCCCGAACTGCGACGACGAAAATGAATGCACGGACGATTCGTGCAATCCGGAAACGCAGGAGTGCATCAACACCCCGAACACCAATCCCTGCAACGACAACAACGCATGCACCACGAACGACGTCTGCGGCAACGAGGTATGCGCCGGCCAGCCGATCATCTGCGACGACAACAACGTATGCACGGACAATCAGTGCCTGCCCGCGACCGGATGCTCGTTCCCGGCCGTTTCCGGTCCATGTGACGACGGAGACCTCTGCACCGAAAACGACTTCTGCTTCGAAAAGAGGTGCACCCCCGGTACCGCGGTCAACTGCGACGACAACAATGTTTGCTCGCAGGATTCTTGTTATCCGTCGACCGGATGCGCCTATGCGGCGGTCGCCGGAACCTGCGATGACAATGACGCGTGCACCTACGGTGACCATTGCTTCGACATGACCTGCCTCGGGTTCGACATCTCCTGCGAACCTGCGCTTCCGTGCACCACCGCCGAGTGTAACGGCACCAGTTCGTGCAGCGAGGGCCTGCTGGCCGGATGGTGCGTGATCGACGGCGCATGCCAGGTCGACCAGGCTCCGTCGCCCACTAACCCCTGTGTCTACTGCGACGCCAACCTTGATCCGAACAGCTGGTCATACATGTACGGAAATCCATGCGACGACGGTGACGCATGCACATCGGGAGACTATTGTTCCGGCGGTGAGTGCGTCGGAACTTCCTACTCCTGCAATGACGAACTGGCGTGCACGGCGGACGCCTGCCGCGGCGATGGGTTCTGCGATCATTTGACCCTGGCCGGCTGGTGCGTCATCGAAGACACCTGCTGGTCCGATGGACAGACGCCGGCTGGAAATCCCTGCCTTGTCTGCGACTCATCCCAGAAACAGGATTCCTGGTCTTTCACGGCCGCTGACTGTTCCGACAACAATGAATGCACGGTTGACGACATCTGCGCGAGCGGCTCATGCCAGCCTGGAGACACCAGGGTCTGCAACGACAACAACGTCTGCACTGAAGACTCGTGCATTGGAACAAAGGCCGGTGGTTGCGAATTCGTTCCGGTGACTGCGATCTGCGCGCAGCCGTACTGCGATGGACTGACCTTCCACGCCGCATCGATGTGCTCCGGGACGACATGTCCCGATCAGGTTCTGACGAACTGCGACGATGGCAACCAGTGCACGGTCGACCAGTGCACCACGGGCGGCTGCATCAATACATTCCAGACCGGCTCGTGCGACGACGGGAACCCCTGTACGGCTGGCGACACATGCCTCGAGACGGGCTGCATGGGCACCCCGTACACATGCGAACCGTCGGGAGAGTGCGTCCAGTCCAGTTCCTGCAACGGCGACGGCACATGCAGCGAGACTCCTTTCGGCTACGGGCAACCGTGTTCCTCGGACTCAAACCCGTGTACCGGCGACTTCTGCGACGGCTTCGGAACCTGCACCCACACAGCACTCGAAGATGGAACTATCTGCGACGACAACAACCTGTGCACCAGCGGCGGCACGTGTTCTGGAGGGGTCTGCTCGGACGGAAACGACGTCCTCTGCACGGCAATCGACGATTGCCATGTCGCGGGCGAATGCGACCCGTTGACCGGCAACTGCTCGAACCCGGCGGCACCGGACGGAACCGACTGTGACGACGGCGATCCGTGCACGCTCGATGACGTCTGCTCGCAAGGCGAATGTGCCGGTCCTCGCCCCTTCGAATGCCCGGAGGTTCAGTGTCAAGGCCCGGGAACGTGTAACTCGACGACCGGAGAATGTTCATACGTGCCACTGGCCGACGGCGACCCCTGCGATGACATGAATCCGTGCACTCAACGCGATGTCTGCTCACGTGGAGAGTGTCGCGGACTCGATCCGATCGACTGCTCGCCCGTCGACACATGCCACTACACCGGCACGTGCAACCCGGCCACCGGGCTCTGTGACTGGCCCGCGCGTCCCGACGGCACGACCTGCGACGACTCGAACGCCTGCACCAGCGGGACAACGTGCACCGATGGCGTCTGCACCAATGGCACCTCGACCTACTGCCCGCCGGTCAACAACTGCCATTTCGAAGGTGTCTGCGACCCGTCAACCGGCATATGTTCACAACCTAAAAAGGACGACGGGACGTTATGCACGGACTCGAACGCGTGCAGTTTCAACGATCAGTGCCTGAACGGCGTCTGCGGGGGAACGACCTACACCTGCAATGACTCCAGAAGTTGCACGACCGACACATGTCTGGGCGACGGGCAGTGCACCTTCACCGTCAACACCAACTACTGCCTTATCGACTCGTATTGCAGGCCTCAGGGCCAGACCAACCCGCTGAACATGTGCCAGGTCTGCAACCACGAAATGTTGGATTCGGGATGGTCCCCGAACGAAGGAGCGCCCTGCAACGATCAGTTGTCGAACACCAAAAACGACATCTGCGTCGGAACGACCTGTCAGGGAACACCGTACGATTGTTCGGACAACCTCGACTGCACCGAGGACATCTGCGACGGACTCGGCGGCGCGAATCACTATGTCATGACGGGATACTGCGTGATCGACGGCGCATGCTTTGCGAATTCCGCGGTCAACCCGCTCAATCCCTGCCAGAAGTGTTCGACCAGCATCAAGAACGACTCGTGGAGCAATGTCAACGACGGCGTCGTCTGCGATGACGGCGAGGCCTGCTCCTACCACGACACATGCCAGTCCGGAGTCTGCACCGGAACGGCGTACTCGTGCGACGACGGTCTGGACTGCACGATCACATCGTGCCGCGGTGATGGAATGTGCGATGGTTCGCTGGTCGAGGGATGGTGTCTGATCTGGGACACCTGCGTCGCCGAAAACTCCACGAACCCGACGAACATCTGCCAACAGTGCCTCAGCACGGTGTCGCCGACAGCCTGGTCTCCAGCCAACCAGGGTTCTCCCTGCGACGACAACAACCCGGCGACCACGGACGACACCTGCGTCGACGGAGCCTGCATCGGCGTTGGAGAGTCATGCGTTGACGGTCTGGACTGCACCGACGATATCTACACCGGCAGTGGATGCGAGAACCCGATTCTGCCTGGTTGGTGCCTCATCAACGGTTCCTGCGCCTGGGATGGTGACATCAACCATACCAACAAGTGTCAGATCTGCACGCCATCTTTGAGCCAGACCTCCTGGTCGGGTAACAATGGCAGTGTATGTTCGGACAACAACCCGTGTACATACGACGACATCTGCATTGGACAGGCCTGCAGCGGCACCCAGATGCAATGCGACGACGGAGTGACGTGCACCATCGACGGATGCTCCGAGGGCGTCTGCACGGCCGAGATTGCCCCCGGGTGGTGTCTGATCTCCGGGACTTGCGTTACGGAAGGCACGATCAATCCGACGAACAGTTGCGACATCTGCGCGCCCGCGGCCCTGAAGGTCAACTGGAGTTCGAACGACGGCGTCGCCTGCGACGACATGAACCTGTGCACGTACGACGACTCCTGCGTTTCAAGGGTTTGCCGAGGCCGGGACTACTCCTGCGACGACGCACGCTCCTGCACGCTCGACTACTGCGACGGGGCTGGTCAATGCGGTCACGACGTGATCGACGGATGGTGCCTGATCGATGGAAACTGCATCGAGGAAGGCGTGACGAACCTGTGGAACTCCTGCCGCATATGCGACAGTTCGGCCAACCCTGTCGACTGGTCCGACAACGACGGCGCCGTCTGCGACGACCTGGATGCCTGCACCTTCCCCGATCTGTGCGGCGGTTCCCTGTGCATCGGCAATCCGGCCGGCTGCGACGATGGCCTGATATGCACGACGCAGACTTGCGACGGAATCGGTGGCTGCTCAGAGGCAGTGCTTTCGCCGGGATGGTGCCTGATCGAAGGAGCGTGTTACCAGAACCGCCAGATCGACCCCTCGAATCCGTGCCGAATCTGCAAGACCGAACTGCGGACTGACGACTGGTCATTCAGGAACGGTGTCGCCTGCGATGACGAAAACGCATGCTCGGTATTCGACACGTGCGGGGAAGGCGTCTGCGCCGGGACACCCTACGTCTGTGACGCCTACCCGTTCTGCATCGAGGAGATTTGCGACGGCAACGGCGGCTGCGCCATGACTGGAATGGTTTCCGGAACCTGCCTGATAGACGGGACGTGCTACCACGACGAGGATGTTGACCCGCAGAACGAATGCCTTGAGTGCGACGGCTGGCTGCTCCAGACGGACTGGAGTCCGCTGACCGGAACTGCCTGCAACGACGGACAGGATTGCACGTTCGGCGATACCTGCCAGTCAGGTTCCTGCGGTGGGACGGCGCACCCGTGCGATGACGGACTGGACTGCACGGACAATGTCTGCGACGGAAACGGGGGATGCTCATATCCGATATCGACCTATTCATGCCTGATTGACGGGATATGCCGGGCCGACGGCGAACCGCATCCGACAACAGCCTGCACAGTGTGCGCGCCGCGCATCAGTCAGGACACATGGACGCAGCAGAACACAAGCGACCCCGAGGTGTGCAACGGAGCGGACGATAACTGTGACGGAATCACGGATCCCGAAAACGCACCAGGATGTGAATACTACTTTATCGACATGGACAACGACGGAGCCGGGACTGGAAGCGCATACAGATGTCTGTGCGCCCCCGACGGCAACTGGCGTTCAAAGACGTCCGGAGACTGCGACGACGGAGACGCCACCGCCTATCCGGGAAACTCCGAGAACTGCGGCGACTCCATCGACAACGACTGCGACGGAGACACGGACGAACAGGGCGCCACGGGATGCACCGTCTATTACGTGGACATCGATGGCGACGAATTCGGTCAGCCCGGAACGCAGAGATGCCTCTGTGCGGGCGCTGCAGGCCTGGCGACCGCCGGAGGCGATTGCGACGACAGCAGCACCTACGTCAATCCGTCCAGGAACGATTTCTGCAACGGAGTTGATGACGACTGTGACGGAACCACCGACCCCGACGGCGCGACAGGGTGCGTGGATAGATTCCGTGACGAGGACAGCGACACCTACGGCGCCGAACCGCCGATCTGTATGTGCGGGCCTCGCGGGGTTTACACAGCCATCATTGGAGGCGACTGCAACGACCTGGACGGGACCGTCAATCCGCCAGGCGTCGAGAGCTGCAACGGAGTAGACGACAACTGCGACGGAAGTACTGACAACGGGGCCCCGGAGGATTTGTGCCCGCTGCCAGGCGAACTGATACCTCACGGAACCGCCGCGTGCGTCTCAGGTCGCTGTGCGATGGTCTGCCAGGATTGGGTGGAGGATCCGCCGCAGAAGGCCTGGCACGACGTCGACAACGAGTACATCACCGGATGCGAATGCGAGGCGGATTCATACGAGCAATATGACAACTCGTCCTGCGCGACGGCATTCAATCTCGGCACGCTGCCGGACGATGGAAGCCAGCTGACCGTAACGGGCAATCTTCCGAGTTCAGGCGCTGAGGACTGGTACAGCGTGACCATGTCCGACGCCACCTGGAACGCGGAGTACGGCTACGTTGACCGCTTCCACGCCCGGATCCTGCTGGAAACCTTCCCGACCGACGAATTCGAAATCGCGGTTGTGGAAGGCTCCTGTTCAAACGACTTCGCCTGCGCCTCGGGCTCGGAATACGACTGGGCGGTGGACTTCTGGACGTCCACACTCGGCGAAAACCCGTGCAGCGTCAGAGGCAACTACTGTCCGAATGGCAATCCGACCGACTACCAGGAGTGCATCCGCGTGACCGGAGACGCTCAAAAATGCAATTCGTGCCCCGCCGTCGCGCTGCCGGGACACCACGCCTGCACCGACAACTCCAGGACCCTGCTGATCCGGGTGGTCAGACATGACGGCCTGCCCGTATCCTGCCAGAACTACAGCATGACGGTATCGAACGGCATTCAGGAATAGAACCGCCGGGTAAAATCGGACAGATCAGGAAAGACAGCGCCTGAAGGCCGCTACACGCTCGACTGAGCCAGAGATGGCTTCCTGGTCAAGCCCGCCCGACCGAACCAGTCTGCACATGGCTTCTATCAAACGAGAGGACTGTCCGTCCGTTCCGCAGGAAAGGAAGAGGTCGAGACCAGCCGCAACACCCTGGACGATAATATCCTCGTTTGAAAAACGATCCGAGATCGCCTTCATCCCGAGGTCATCCGAGATCACGACTCCGTCGAAGCCGAGCGCACCGCGCAGCAGCGGCCGTATGAAAGATGGGGACAGCGTCGCCGGGTACTGCTTGTCAAACGCCGGGTAAAGACAGTGCGCGGTCATTAACATTTTAAACCCGGCGCCCACAGCAGAGGCGAAAGGATGCAGTTCACGCCTGAAAAACGTCTCGCGCTCCACATCGATTACGGGCAGTTCCAGGTGGGAATCGGCGCTGGCATCGCCGTGGCCGGGAAAGTGCTTGCCACATCCGGCAATTCCGTGTCGAGCGAGGCCATGAAAGAACTGAATGGCCCGGGACGCGGCTTCGTTCGGCTCGCTGGAGAACGACCTGTCACCTATGATCGGATTGTCCGGATTTGTGTCCACGTCGAGCACCGGCGCGAAATCCAGGTTGAACCCAAGGTCGGCCAGCTCACGACCGGTCACTTCGCCGGCCGCCCACGGATCGGCGACCTCGCGCATGGCCGGCAGACGATCCGAAATGCTCTTCAGGCGCTGTACCCTGCCGCCTTCCTGATCCACCGCGATCACGGGCACGAGGCCGCACGGCCGCGCCGCGGCCCTGATGCTGCCGCACAGGTCCCGCACCTGGGCGCGATCACGGATGTTCCTGGAAAAAAGCGTGACGCCGGCCAGCCCGCGAGCCAGCATTCCGGCAACTTCCGGCGGCAGCACGTAGCCGTCGAAGCCGGTCACGAACAACTGAAGGATCGTTGATACGCGATCAAGACCTGGTGCCGGGGTCATCTTCCAAAGCCCCCATGATGGCAGGTGAACCATGGCCGCCAAGCCCAATCGGCCTGTCGTAGGCCGAAGATGACAGCGTCGAGTAAACCAGCCAGCCGAGCAGCAGAAGGGCTCCCACGAGGATGATTACGAAGACAGTGCCGAGTCTTCTGCTGCGACTCTCGGCCTGACTCGTTTCCGCGTCGTGGGCGACGATGTCGTCGAACCCCTGAGGGCTGTCGCCCGAGCGGACATCGGATACCATGTTGCGTCGCATCTGAAGAAGGATCTTGAGGCTCTCGTCCTCGGACAGCGCGACGGTGTAGTGAACCCCGGGCTGCCCCTCCATTCCAGGAACCGGCCGTATACCCGAATCGGCCGGGGAAGAAGGCTGCTCACGAACCCGGGACATCCGACTGGTGGTGCGGGCAGGTTCGGCGGCGCCTTCATGGGGCGCCAGTTCGAACTTGTAATCCCCGAGAACAAAGAGGTCGCCACCCTGCAAAAGGGTCTCCTGCGGGGCGCGGAGACCGTTCATCCTGATGCCGTAAGTCGAGCCCGGGTCGACAAGAACAACACCGATGGCGCGGTTTTCAAGGCGGGCGTGATGCCTGGACACGTTGACGTCCGACAGGACCAGATCATTGTCCGGGGCGCGTCCAATCGAATAAACGTCCTTGTCGACCACGACCTTTTTTATGTCGCCGTGATCGTCCTCGATCATCAGTGAATACATGCATCAACCCCCTGATGGCGTTAATGTAACATCATTCACACGTTCACCGGAAGTGAAACGTTCCCGGTCCTCCGGCAGTCCGAGCCGTTGACGCGCCCGTTCGCTTACGACCGTGGTTGAAACGAAGACGCCGTTGTCGACCGTCAACTCTCTTGACACCGCGCACAACGCTTCGAGAACCGCCGTCGCGCTGCGGGTCGGAGTTTTGGTCTCAACCAGGGTAAGCAGCCTGTCCGCGACGTCGTCCGGCGTGTCGGGATCGACGATAGCAGCCGCGACCTGCCGCTCAAAACCGCGGATTCCAAGCCATTCCAGCGCGGAAACCGCGGCCCGCCGCACATCGGGATCCTCGTCCCGGAGCCTTGCCACCACATACCTCACGGCCGACGAATCGGAAAAATGTCCAAGAACAGTCACGGCGTCACGCCTGACCGCGGCATCTCCCGATCTGGACAGTCTGACCAGTTCCTTCAAACGCTTCGCGACCCTGGGACCCGGCGATGCGTACCAGGGACGATTCGAGCCGATATCACGGCACCCCTCGAGCAGGTCGTCCGGGCGGCAGTATGTTCTGATGTGCATATGGTCGTCATGAGGAAGGCCAGCTGGCTGCGCCATCACCTGCCCGGCCATCTCGATCAGCGATGGCGCCTCCTTCCTTGCGGCCGCGTACTCAAGCAGCTTCAACCGTATAGGATCGGCCAGAAAAACCCACTGAAGGCTGATCCTGCGATTTCTCAGCATCGACTTGATGAACGTCCATGTACGCGGAACGTCAAGGTACGCCACGGTCCCGTCTGGAAGCAGGGTGCTGCCATCGGGAGCTATTTTGACCATCGCCTGCTGGAATATCTGGGTTCCATCGCTCTGGCGCAGGTAAAAGCCGACATCGGCATCCCTGCCGGATTGATGCGAGATGGACCATCTGATTCGTCCGCCGCCACCCCTGGAAAGGTTGCCGACCGGGAGGATCGAACCTGGGAAACGCCTGGCCACATCGTCGGCTGCCTTCAGCAGCGACTCTACAAGCTCATCGCTGGCCCAGTTCGTGCCTCTTCCCGACTGCTCGGCCATCACTTTGTGGGAGACGCCCTGCAGGGGAAGTTGCCGTCCGTTGAAAAGAATGCCGCGGGTCGGTGTCCCGATTGAGAGCGACCCAATGCCTCTTAACCGCCCGATGTCAGGATGGTTTCGGCGCAGGGGAGTCAACGGTTCGGTGTCCTGTCCCCTCTCGCATTGGCGGCGCGTCAACCCTGAATCACCCGCCGGGGGACGACGCTCAATAAAGGCCGGACCAGGCGCCATGCGGCATGCTGCGTGGCATCCGGCAAACGCCATCATCAACAACAGTGCGGTCGCGAACCGGAGATTCATCCGGCGTCCCCAGAGAATAGACTGAAATTATTCTACAACCGTCATGGAGCGTCTTGACCACTCCCTGTCTTCCTGCTAGTGAAAATTCATTCGTTGAATCAAGCCGGTTCATCTCACGGGGACCCGATGATCAGCCAGGAAGTCAATCGCATCTGTCAAACGGCCATCGACATCGCCCGTGCGTCCGGCAAACCGTTCGATTCGACGTCGGTGCTTCTGGCTATGTTCGCGGTTCCGTGCACGGCTGGTTCGATTCTTACAAAGCTTCGGATCACGGACGACTCGGTGCTCGGCCGGCTGGGAACCACACGCCCGGAGCCTCCGGACGTGGTCAGACAGATTATCGTGACTGCCGAAAAGATTGCCGACAGCACGGCCGCTGATTTCGCCACATCGGTGCACCTGCTGCTTGCGGTCGCCAATACCCCGGGCTCACGCGCTGCAAGGGTCATCAGCGCCTGCCAGGTACCGCTGATCGACTTGCGCACGATGGCGATGTCCTACCTGACCGACGTGGACCTTCTGCAGGCGGCCAACAACCGCGCGATCCGCGAGGTTGCCGCTCTCGACTCCCGAAGGCCGTTGATGCCTGAACCGGCACCGGTGCAGACGCAGACCAGGATTCACTGGCCCGCCCCGATGGAACGCAGTGCGATTCAAGACGACGACGACGAGCCGATCATCCTGCCGGACGAACCGGATGACGCCACCGGATTCGAGTCGGACGAGATCGAGATACGGGTCGCCGAAAAGGTCATGAGCGGTTACCGGGACGGTTTGCCCGAGTCCGGTGGAAGGCAGCTCTCGCACTGGACACTGGATCCCTCCAGATTTCCAACCCTGTGCGGGATAGGACGAAACCTTACGGATGAGGCCGCCAATGGCGGACTTGACTCGGTAGTCGGGCGCAGGCACGAACTTGAACAGATTGTCGACATCCTGTGCAAGCGCGACAGCAACAACCCGCTTCTGATCGGTGAACCCGGAGTGGGAAAGACCGCGCTGGTCGAAGGCCTTGCGATGATGATCGTCGACCCGGCCCAACCAGTGCCGACGCTGAGGGACAGAATCATCGTGTCGATTTCCACGGCCGACCTGGTGGCTGGGACCTCGATGCGGGGCGCCTTCGCGGAACGCATGAGAGACCTTCGCCACGAAGTCGCCGATTCCGATGGACGGGTGATCCTTTTCATCGACGAGATCCACACCATTATCGGGGCTGGCGCCGGGGACGGCGGATCCGATGCGGCAAACGATCTCAAGGGCGACCTCGCCCGGGGCAAGCTGCCGTGTATCGGCGCGACCACGTTCGCCGAATACCAGCGTCATATTCAGACCGATCCCGCTCTTGAACGGCGATTCCAGCGCGTGATCCTCGCTGAACCTTCGCTGGACGAGGCCGAAAATATTCTTGTCGGTGTGGCGTCTCGATACGAGCAGCACCATCAGGTTTCCTTCACCAGGGATGCACTCAGGGCGGCCGTCAGGCTGACCGACCGCCTGATCCCGGATCGTGGCCTGCCCTCCAAGGCAATCGACCTTCTGGACCGCGCGGGCGCCATGGTCGCCAGGTCGGGACGCACGTCGGTCGACAGGGAAGATGTTGTCCAGGTTCTATCGGCTCTTCTGAACCTGCCCAAGGATTTCCTGGACACTTCCTCGGCCAGACGGATCGCGAGGATGCAGGCCGCGCTTTCCGCCAGTGTGTTCGGCAACGATAACAATATCGCCGTGATCACCGCCGGAATCGCCGCGAACTGGCTCAGGTTCGGCACCCGCAAACCCCTTGGGACGTTCGTGTTCGCGGGACCTCCCTCAAGTGGCAAGACGACGATGGTCCGCGAACTGTCGCGGGTGATGTTTGGCTCCGAAAAGGCCCGTCTCGAAATCAATCTCGCCGATTTCGCTGAAAAGCACACGCTTTCGACGCTGATTGGCGCCCCGCCTGGATACACGGGATACGACGATGGCGGCATGCTCGCGAAGGCGCTTTTGAAGACGCCATTCCTGACGATCGTCTGGAAGAATTTCAATCTGGCCGAGGCCTCCATACAGGCAATGGTGGCGACGATTCTGGCCGAAGGTTCGATAACCAACACGCTTGGAAGGCGACTGGATTTCAGAAACACCGTGCACGTGCTGACCCTTGAGGATGATGATCTGTTCAAAGCGACTTCACGCGGAGTCGGTTTCGGGCGGGCCGACAGCCGGGTCGAACCTGAATCGGTGGTTGAATCGGTCAGACGCCGACTGCCAGCCGATATCATCCGCGAGGTCGATCATGTGCTGGTTTTCTGCACACCTGACGAATCGACCCAGATTGCGATCACACGCAGCATCCTCGAGCGCTCGGCCCGCACGTTCCTTGACGAACACTCCGTGACGCTGGATCTCGACGACAATCTGGCAGCGGAAATAACTGACATCAGGCAAGTCGACCCGTCGCAGAACATCAAGGATATCGTGTCACGACACGTTCTCAGACCGGCAACGGACGTTCTTGTCGAGTCCAATCTCGGATCCGGCGACCGAATCACGGTTGCCTTCGACCAGGGACGTTTCCTGGTTGTGGCTGTACCTCGGCGCGGGCGCCAGGACGCTTGAATAACATCGCACAACCGCGACAATTTCACCTTGACGCACCGGCACCTCCCCTATATATTGCCTCGCGAGGGTATTTTTTACCCTCAATTTCCATAACTTGTGACTCCGTACCTGATGGGTGAGGCAATATGGACGAAAACGTAAAGGGAACCGGTCATTCTGATGTCGAGGAGCTCCTTCTTCCTGGAGAGGTCAAGCGCAAGGCGGCAAGGCAACTCCCTGCCGACGAAGTCGAGTCGAGCATGACCATCTCGAAGGCGCTCAAGACGCCCCCGGCTATCGCCATCATGATTATCATCGGTCTGGCGCTCATCGGCCTGCTGGTGATTGTCAGCGACGCATCCCTGAAGGAACAGTTCACGTACATCCTTCGCGGCCAGCTCAGTGAATACAAGGAAGCCAAGGCCAAGGAAGAAGAAAAGAAGATCCGCGACATCGAGGAGCTTACCGGCAACAAGTACGGAAGCGTGACCCTGATGTACACACCGAAAGATGCGCGCGTGGACATCAAGCAGAACAAGTACGTCAAGGACTGCTCATCCTTCGGTACGGACGACGACGCGGTCCTCGCGTGCCTGAAGAAGCCGTTCGATTACTCAAAGGCGCCGGAAGTCACCGACATCCCCAATAAGTCGCAGAGCCTCAAGCGCGAGGAAAAAGAGGTTGTCGAGAGCCTCCCGTTCACGGACATGCCGATTCAGCAGTCCAACGAAGAACGCACGGTGATCTCCGCATACGAAGTCACCATCGAGATCACGCGTGACGGTTATGAGCCGCGCAAGTTCCACTTCACCGGCGAAAAGGCCCGTATCGGCGCCCTCGGCGAGGGATGGGAATCAAAGTTCTGGGATCAGAAAGGTCCCGGTCTGTACATGGTTGACTTCCCCGGCGCCGACCTCGCCCCGAAGCCTGAAACAGCCAAGATCAACTACATAGCCGCGGTCAAGGAATTCGAGTGTATCAGGCGGGAAGTGCAGTCCAAGCGCGACGCTGGCAAGACCGTTTCCGAAGAGCAGGTCGCCAAGATCTTCACCGATATCCTGAACAAGAACGACATCAGGACACGTGACGACTTCTACAAGATCGAAGCGTTCCTGCGCCAGACCGACGCTGTCTGGTTCGAAGGATTCCTGAAGGAACTTGAGAAACTGGACTGCTCCGCGTCGACCAACTAGTCTGTAACCTTCCCCGCTTAAGTTCTGGTATTCAATGAATTGATTCGACTGTCTGTCTGCCTCGGCGGGTCAGCGTCTGTCCGATGAATCGATAATGATGGTGACCGGACCTTCATTGACGATCGTGCAGGACATATCACCCTGGAAGACCCCGAACCTGCACGCCAGGCCAGTCTCCAGAAAACGCCGCTCGACCTGGGGCCAGAAGGCTCTGGCCCGCTCGACGGGCATGGCGTCGACGAACGAAGGACGGCAACCCTTCCTGGTATTTCCGTACAGAGTGAACTGGCTTACCAGGAGAAGCTCTCCTCCGGCCTCGGCAACCGAAAGATTCATCTTGCCATCGGCATCCTCGAACACCCGGAGACTCACAATCTTACGCGCCAGATAGTCCAGTTCGTCGAGACCGTCCGCAACGCCAAGACCGACAAGAACCATCAGGCCCGGCCCGATGGACGCGATCTGATCGCCTCCGACTGAAACCGCGGCACTGGAGACCCTTTGAACGACAGCCCTCAAGGCACCCCCTCACGCGCAAACCGGCGTCATGCACGCCTTGATCTGTATCCCTGACGTGGTGAATCCCGATGGGACGTCCTCACACGACCGCCCGGCGATATCCGAGCAGTCGGCGTCGACATCGCACTCGCGGACGCAGCGCGTGTCGGCCCACCAGAGACTGCCGGAGACGTTCGCGCAGCGATGGCCGGCGCCACAGTCCGCGTCGCTCTCGCAAACGATGCACTCGCCGGTCATCCGACAGACATCCGCGAACAGAGGCTGTCCTTGTCTGGAGAATCCCATGTGCATCCCGCGGCACGCCACGTTTTCGCCGAAATCGAGGCACTGCGCGTCGGACAGACAGGTGACGCTGCAGAAGCCGATCCCAGTCATGGCCGAGGGTGAACAGATCCCACCGGCGCAATCCGATCCGTCGCCGGCCGGGTCGCAGATGTAGCCTGGGTCACGTCCGTCCGAGGCTGCAAGACACAGGTAGTCGACACGCTCGTTCTCCACTCCTGGTCCCGCCCGAAGCACAGGAGAGCAAACCTGACCCTGGTCTGCGCAGTATCTGGTGGCGGAACAGTCGGCCAGCGAACTCTCGAGCGAAACCGGGACACACCAGGAGGCGAAAAGGTCGTCCTCGATCGGGACGCTGGCGGCACCGATGATCGGCATCGCCGCGCAAATCCACCTGGCATCGTCAGCTCCGAGCGGGGCGGTGGGCGGGCAGTCCGAATCAACGACACATGTGCTGGAACACCAGCCGGGAAGCCCGTACACGTCGTCCTGGCCGAAGCAGTACCTGGCCTGGCAGACCGCGTCCCACGCGTATGGGCCACAGGCGGTTCCAAGCGGCCACCCGTTTACAGGCGGGTCCATACAGGTGGTCAAAACCTCACGGCGGCCCCAGGCATCTGATACCCACGGAGTACAGACGCGCCCGTCGCATGAGGAATCGTTGCGACAGCCTTCGGGCCTGTAGCCGGTCGGAATGCAGTACCCGACGTCGAACCAGACCTCCTGACCTGCGAGATAGCCGATCACGGTCGATTCCTGCTTCAACGCGCACCGCAGATCGCCATGAATGAAGCAGTCAAAATCTGTCTGGCACCTGGCCGAACAGTATCCGTCCACACACATGTCGCGGTTGCGACACGGTATCACGCCACCGCCAGGCTGAGCCCCGCATGGTTCACCGACATCGGCGCCCCCGACCACGGCTGGAGCACATCTCCCGGACGCCACCAGGGCGCCGGTGATGTCCTGTTCAATGGCCGTTGCGCAGTAATACCCTTCGCCCGGACAATCGAAGTCGCCCGAACAACGGCGTGGCTCGCATGCCGATGCCGCGATACCCATGATATCGACACTGGAACCGCAGACCCAGGGGCTGCATTCCGTATCCCCGGAGCATGTCTTCAGGCCGCCGGCGCAAACACCGGAGACGCACTGGTACCCCGGCACCAGACACTGATCGTCGCGATCGCATGGTCTTGTGCACCCTGCCTCGGAACAGAGGCCGGATTCGCAAAGCACCGTGTCACCCAGGAAAGGGTCAAAACCGCACTCCTGCGCGAAACCGCCCCCGGTTATCGGCGTCACGCATCGACGCTCCAGCCCATGCGGAAGCAGGACATAGGAACATTCCTCGGTTCCGGGGCAGTTGTCCGAGGGGTTGCATGGAGTGAAGGACGACGCGGGACGACAGACCCCGATAAGGTCGCCCTCCCAGGACTTCCGCCGTCCCACGCACATCATATCGCCCTCGTAGGCGGATCCCGCGGCCACCACACAATCAGTTCCCGCAGTGCTGTCCTCGATGTAGTCGCGAGAGGCGATGCTTGTGCCGTTGACGCTGGAGTCCTTTCGCACAACGCATGGACGCGAGCACATACCCTGATCGCAGACAAGACCCTGGCACTGATGGTCAAGACATGTTGGCCAGTCGGGATTTTCATAGACGGATCCGGGAACGAAGGGATCAGGCAGCGTCGGAGTGCACGAAGCGGTCTGGCCGCAGGAAGAACCATCGGGACGCAGTGCCTGTTCAGGTAGACAGACCGAATAATCAAGGGAACACACCGTTCCGGACGGGCATGTTCCACAGGTTCCACCGCAGTCGTCCGGGCCACATACGCGATCGTAACAGTTCCTGGCGCATGAGACCTCGCCGGAGTCCTCCAGCGACGGGACGTCCGGAATGTCCAGACCTGATATATCCGGGATCGCTATGTCGGGCATGCCGGAGTAGTCAGGCATGCCCGGGAACAGGTAGTCGCACCCCACCGTCGCCGAAAGACTCAGACAGAGAATCAGCACGCGTAACGGCAAGGCATTACTCTTCGACGGACAGACCATCAATAACCCACTTCAATCAGCATGGGACATACCGGAAACGCCAGAAACGGTAACAGTTTAGACGCGACCGTTCAAGGCCGAGCGAACCCAGTCAGCCCAGCGCTCACCCACGCTTTCCCATGAAAGCGAAATACCTGCCTGAACTGCCCGTTCCCTGAGTGAAGACAGACGAGCGCGATCACGGGAAACACTGGTCAGGCAGTCCCTCAGTCCTTCCACGTCTCCCGCGTCGAACAGAAGCCCGGCCCCGCATGATTCAATCGCATCCACCATTCCGCCGGAACGTGATGCAATGACCGGAAGTCCCACCGACCACGCCTCGGCGATCACCCTGGGCATACCCTCCTCACGTCCAAGCAGTCCCCTGCGCGATGGAACAGCCAATACGTCAGCCCCGCACATCAGATCGCGAAGCCGGTCGCCAGGTAGTCTGCCGACAAACGCCACGCGCGCCCCGACGCTGGTCGAGAGTGTCCGCAGCGAACCAAGTTCGGGGCCGTCACCCACAACGGTCAGTGAGCACCCCGGCACGCCGGCAATCGCGCGGACAAGCAGATCCACCCCCTTCAGGGGAACCAGCCTGCCCGCGAAAAGCACCTGAAGACCTGACCCGCCGCTGGCACGAGACTCCCGGTAGTCAACAAATGGACGAAGCTGGACACCCAGCGGGATCACCTTTGCCACGCGATCGAATCCACGACCTGCCACGACTGACGTCTTCCGCATGACGGATTCCGAAACGCAGGCGACTCCGGTCGCTCCGGCAAGAGTCCTGCGCGTGAGCGACGACAGGACAGGAAGGCGCGAAACGGCCGGGGGAGCGGAATGCGCGATGATCAAATGCGGCAGCCCGGACACTCCGGCCAGCGCCGATCCGACGGCACCCATCGGGATCACCCAGTTGGACACGATGGCGTCAACGAAAGGCAGAATCACCGAACACTCGGTGGCGAAGGCCAACAGCGCCGGAGGCAACGAGAAGACTGAAAGCGGATGATGCCGAAGGTTGGTCTCGATCCCGTATCCATGGAAGGCGGCTGACCTGACCGGGATAACCGATGGCAGCCAGTGAACAACAACGGCACCGTTGGCCAGTGTATCCCTGCCGGCGCCAACAGTGGCGGTCGGAGCCGCCACATCGACAAAGATGCCACGCCTGGCAAGCTCCAGAGCCATCTCGCGCACGAAACACCCGCGGTAGTCGTCGTCTTGAAGCGGCCAGGAACTGGTCAGCATCAGAATCCGCATCCGGTCACCTCAGGTCGATTGGCGCCGGAAGCGGTACGACCAGGCAATGAGCCTGGTGAATACCGACCTGGCCAGAATCAGCGGATACACCAGAGTTGCAGTCCCCGGCCGAATGCCGGAGGGTTCATCGCGGTAGATGGGACGAACCGTCACATCCACGACCGGGAGACCGGCGCCGGACAAGGCGGCCAGGATGTCGTTGGGAAAACCGTACCTGGGATAAAGACGCTCCAGCGGAAGGAGGTCAAGGCAGGAAACCCGGATTGCCGTATAACCACATTGCGAGTCCACAAGAGGAAGAGCCGTGACCAGTCTGGTCAGAAAGGTCAGGCACGAATTCCCGAATCGACGCGCCAGAGGCATCGATGTCGCGCAGTCGCGATGAGAAAGCCTGTCACCCTTGGCATATACGGCCAAACCAGACGCGACCGGCTCAATCAGTCGCCCCAGATCGGCCGGATCCATCTGATCGTCCGCACCCATCACAACCGCAATCTCGATACCACGGGCCCGGCATTCCCTGTATCCGGTTACGATCGCGGCGCCGACTCCGCGATTCCTGCCGTGCCTCACGACAACTGTCGTTCTGGCACAGGCGTCGGCCGGAAGCGAGACCGGCAGCTTCGATCCATCGTCGACCACCACCACAACGTCGACTGACGGTGGCAGGCCACCAACAACCGACATCAGTCTGTCTGTGGGATTAAATGCAGGAACAACCACGGCAACGCGCGGGTGGGCGCCGGCCTGCTGGAAATCGCTCGGCTCCATGGACGCCCTCGGAATATCAGGCTAGAACTCGAACGCCAGGCCACCAATGAAACTCCCGCTGGAGAGATTCATCCTGTCGCCGACCCCGAAATCGTTGATCCAGGCCCAGTTGTACTCGAAGAAGATGTAGGAATTGTTCACGCCGACGTCGACATCGAAGGTCTGCGCCATCCGCGGCGCGATGAAGTCAAGCAGGAAGCCAACACCGAGACCGACGTGGCCACCCCACGTTCCGCCATAGCCTTTCTTCGGATTGTCTCCATCGTTGACGACGGCCACGTCGCCGACACCATCCTCGATCCACCAGATCCAGTAGTCGAGGCCGGCCTTCACATGCGGCACGAGCGGAACATTATAGCGCTGGGCCAGGTAATCAAACCTGTAAACGAGCTGAGCCGACAGAGGCATGACATTCATGGCAGTGCCATCTGTCGCAGCCGTGCCGTCGGACGGATTGATGCCGCTGCCGGCCATCCGGGAATACCCGGCGGTGATACCGACCGCGATGATACCTACCTTGTTCCAGATCTCGTACTCGAACTCGAGCTGGGTCATCAGGAACATGCCGTCGCCGAACACGTCCTCAAACGGGGTCGCGTTGCCGAAATCCGAGTCCACGGCGGGTTGAAATGTACCGAACCGGGCTTCGAGGATAAACCGACGGGGCGACTCGATCGAAGAAACTCCCGTCTCTTCCGCAACGGCCGAGAGCGGGACCAGACCGGCAAAAAACGCGCACATCAGAATCGAGGAAATCAGTCTGGTGTTCATGAGCGCCTCCACGAACGAACGGCGACGCCGAACACAAAGGTCAGCAGCACCAGGAACACGGCGGCGGCGAGCGGCCCGGTCAACCCGGGCATGGAGGTCATGACCCGCGCCATCAGCACCGCCGGGGCCAGAACGAACCTGGCGGACGCGCGCAGGACTGGGCTTGAAGAAATCGCGTCAGCCAGCGCCGGACTGGTGGCGTAATACAACCTGACGAAGGCCCGACCAGGGGCGTTCGTCATCAAGTACGTATCACGGAACAGACGGAGGGTCCTGACCTCGGGCGCCAGGTAGCTGCCCCAGGCCGCGGTCGCGATGAAGCAGAATCCGCCGTCCTCGGTCCCGCCGGATTGACGGTAGTGTTCCCAGAAGTCGCTGACGTTGATCGGCATGGCCGAACTGACCGCCGACAGCACGCTCTCGTTGTCGTTTTCGTCGACCGACGATACTGCGTAGAAGTACTCGGTATCGTTATCAAGGCTGGTGATCTGGTAACTGGAACCCGACATCGGCCCGGCCACGCTGACATTGTTCTTGGTCGAATTCGAGAACGAACTGTCATCCCAGTACACAAGGTATTCGATGGTCGAATCGGATGAATCGTCCACCGGAGACCACTTGACCGTGATATTGCTGTCGCCTTCCTCGGGTTCTTCGATGGCGGGGGCCGCTGGCCGCTCAAGGTCAATCTCGAATGACAGGGTCTCGGCTGTCGGTTCAGTGCCGCTCTCCTTGACGATGATGTAAACCTTGGTCGATTTGTTCCAGCCGGCCTGACAATCGCCACCGGTCAGGTAGTCGAACGGTATGCTGAAGACCATGTAGTTCGGAGACGATATCGCCTTGCCGTCGACGATCAGGCTGTCCATGCAGGTCGTGCCAAGCGTCGTGAAGTCGGTGTCGACACATGCGCCACCCGGCAGACTGACCTTGACTGCGTATGAAGCCCCGGCGTCGGGCGTCCTGTCCAGGCCCCACTTGATATCGAGCGAGCAGCCCGAGTAGTCGATGCAATCCTGGATGTTGATCACGTGTTCGGTGGAACTGGAGACTTTGCCGATGCGATCCGACATCCCGCAGGATCCGCCGATGCCATCGATCCCGAGAAACTTGAATGCCGAGATCGAAGCGGCTGACGACGAGGGGATCAGCATGGCAACGGTAAGCAACGCGAAAAAGAACCTGGTTGTGTTTGTCTGGTTCATCATGGCCCGCACAACAAAGCAACTATCGTGCCATGCCGATCCGCATGCAACAGCGGACAGAACCCACGATAATCACGATACATTCCAGAGAGACAACACACCGTGCCCGAAGGCGCCAGTGCCAATTTGTCATCGCGACGCCGCGCGACCGGTCACGCGTGTCACGCGCCCCTGCGGCCTGCGTCGAAGTAAACCTCGGCGATCTGCACCGCGTTAAGGGCTGCCCCCTTGCGAAGGTTATCACACGAAAGCCACAGATTCAGCCCGGATTCGACGGTATCATCCGCGCGAATTCGACCGACCAGGACACTGTCCCCGCCTGACGCCTCGACCGGCATGGGATACAGTTCTTCGGCCGGAGAATCCAACACTTCAATACCCGGCGCCGCCGCAAGAATCTCCCTGGCGCGTGCCGGTGTCACCGGTCTTTCGAACTCGATGTTGACCGACTCGGAGTGCCCGTTGACCACGGGAACCCGCACGCAAGTGGCGGTGACACGCAACTCCGGCAGGCCGAGGATCTTTCTTGTCTCGTCCCGAACCTTCGTCTCTTCGGTGGAGTAGCCTCCATCCGCCTCGACGAAGGTCTCGACATGCGGCAGGACATTGAAAGCGATCTGGTGCGGAAACTCCTTGAGCGGCATCGGACGCCTGTTGAGAATCGCGACCGCCTGGCCGATAAACTCGTCCGCGGCCTTCTGCCCTGCACCGCTGACCGCCTGATATGTGGAAACGACCACGCGACGAAGCCCGAACTCCCGATGAAGCGGAGCCAGAACCATCGAAAGCGGAATGGAAGTGCAGTTTGGACTGGCGATTATTCCAGCGGCCCGGGCAAGGTCCGCGCGGTTCACCTCGGGAACCACCAGCGGGACGGCGGGATCCATCCTAAACGCACTTGATTTGTCGATTACCAGACAACCCGCTGCGACCGCCCTCGGGACGTATTCGAGACTCACGGAAGCTCCCGGGGCCGAAAGCACCAGGTCGATCCCGTGAAAATCGAAGGAACCCAGCGCCTCGACCGTGATCGATGAACCACGGAACGAGATCTGGTCTCCGGCGGAACGCCCCGAAGCCACCAGCCGGAGCGAGGCGAGCGGAAAATCGCGTTCTTCAAGGAGCCCGATGGCCTCGGTTCCCACCACGCCGGTCGCGCCGACCACGGCAACATTCAAATCTTTCGACATGGAAAACTCCGGTTCCGGAAGCGGTCCGGAACGGACCGGTCAACGGCGGGTGGCAATCCTGGCCGCGACAAACGCCTTAAGCATGTCGCCCGGCAGGAACGGCAATGAACCCGCGACAAAAAGGCCGATGCCTGTGGGAACGCCGTACAGCGAAAGGCCCGCGCAGCCGCAGAGGTGGATGATCCCGACCCCGGCGAAGGTGGCGGCGCCCCTGTTGCCACGGTGCGAAAGGAGCGAAACAACCGGTGCGGCAATCACGAATCCAGCCAGGTAACCGATGGTCCCGGTGGCGGCGACGGCCAGAAAAGGCAGCCCGGACAGTCCACCGATCACATACAACGCCTGCGACGCGAAGGCCGCGCGAGGCGTCAACATGAACCCGGCCAGCATGACGGCGAAGGTCTGAAGCGTGAGCGGGACCGGCGTGAACGGCAGCGGAATCCTGACCATGGCGCCAAGCGCCGTCAACAGAACAAAGGCCGCCACGCGGGCAGCGGTTCCGTGCCAGGCCACCGTAACATCTGCGGGACGAATCGAGATTGTATCAACTGCCACTTTTTACTCCTTGTTGATCGGGCCTTCGCCCGCCGAACAATACACCCGGTAATCGATTTCGGGGAAGATCGAGTCGCGATACTCGAGCGTGCCCAGCCACGCCTCGTCGATCGAGCCTGACCTGATCTGGGAAGCAAGCCTTGAAAAACGCAAAGCATGCTCAAGGACGCGACGATGGGCGTACTGCGTCATCGTTCCCATGGTGACGATGAACGGCCAGTCCGAGGACTGGGCAAGCAGCAATTCGCGCGCGCACTGGTTCAACGCTCTTCGCTGAAGCGGTGTGGGCAGCGGGAACTCCGCGGCCAGCGCGATCATCGACTCGGCACACTCAAACAGATGGCGTGGGATGTAGTCGTTGCCGTCGTTGACCCAGACCTCGAAGTATCCCTTGTCGCCCCAGGAACCGGTGGCCGGGGTGCCAAGCTGCTGAACAGGCTCCAAGTCCAGATACTCGCCAAGCGAGACCATCCGGAACACGTTCTGATCCCACGCCGATTTCCGGAAGAACGCCTCGAGGAAGTCCGGCCCTTCAAACCACCAGTGTCCGAACAACTCGGCGTCGTAAGGCGCCACCACGATCGGAGCACGCCCCATCATGGCCGCGAGATGCTCGATCTGGCGTTCACGATTGAACATGAAATTGGCGGCGTGTTCATCGACCTTGCGCATTGCGAGCGTACGGTCGTACGCCTGTTTGCAGGAAAGATCGACGTCACCGGTAATGCGATGGAACTTCAGTCCGGTCTGCTTGCGCAGGCCGTTCGGCTGGACGTAGTCCCTGACCTCGTCGAACGGTCTGTCATATCCCACGTCGCGATAGAACTCTCGATAGGCCGGATCGCCGGGATACCCTTCCTTCGCGGACCAGACCTGCCGGGACGACTCCGCGTCACGTCCGAAGGCCGCCACCCCGGCCCTGGTGAACAGGGGGGCGTGAACTCCATACGCGGGGCTGGGGTTCGCGAAATGCAGACAGTGCGAGTCGATCAGGAAATACCGGATGTCCTCGTCGGCGAGAAATTCCTCGAGACCTTCGTAATAGCCGCACTCGGGAAGCCAGATGCCGCGAGGCCTGACCCCGAAATGGCGGGCGAACTCCGACGCGCCGATGCGAACCTGCGCCCGAACCGACTCAGGGTGCATCCTGAGCACGGGAAGCAACCCGTGGGTGGCGCCACACGTCATCAGTTCGAGGTTGCCGGTACGCATCATGTTGCCGAGCGCGCTGATCAGGTTGCAGTGATAGACGTTGACGTACTTGTCCAGAAGATAACCGAGGCGTTCCTGATAGAACCTGGCAACCGGTCCGAATCGTGAGTCGTCGCGCAGCCTGGACGCCTCGTTGCCGGCGAGGCGCAGCAGCTTCTCGATATATGCGCGGAGCCTCTGCTGGTGGTGCGGGTCGGCCATCATCGCGGCAAGCGACGGTGACACATCCATATTCAGACGGAAACGATGGCCGCCGCGGGACAACCGTTCCATCATGTCGAGAAGGGGCAGGTAGGTTTCGACCGCGGCCTCGAAAAACCAGTCCTCCTCGAGGAACTCGGGGTACTCCGGGTGTTTCACGAACGGCAGGTGAGCATGGAGGACAATGGACATATATCCGACGGGCATATCATTTCCTCCCGCTGACTGGCATATCGACAATCTGAGAACGTGGATCAGGGCGCTGGCCGCCGGCAACGGATGTCTGCGAATCAGGCAGGTCAAACGGGGCATCGACCGCGCGGAAGGCGCGCCGGCCGACTCCAAGCGGAGCGTCGCGATCCACGCTTACGAAAACCGGTTCCCCGGGCCTGACAACAGCCAGAGCAAGTCCGACGCGACCGCTCGTCGCCACGGGCATGAAACCATCAGGCTGCATGAGCCCGACCTGGGCGGTTACCGCGGTCATTCCCTCGGGAACCGGGCAGTAGTACCGGTACGAGTCGGCAGAAATGCAATCGAAAAGAGACACTTTCGAGTCCTGGTTTTCGAACAGGAAGTGAATGGCAAGTTCAAAGGGTGACGCCATCTCGCGGGTTGCCGAAGAAAGCTCCCATGTCGCGAACACACGCTCGGGGTCGCGCGGCAGGACATAGACCCTGTCGACATCGTACCGCGATGGCAGGAGTCCCAGGTTCTCGTCTGGAATAGACGGCAGCGTCACCGGAGAACGACCGTCGACAACATCATTAACGACCGGCTGCGGAACGACGGCGGGGGCCCGCGCCGTGCCTGTCGAACTGCCGACAGACGCGCCCGAAACCGAGGAAGCGGGCATCTTCACCGGACGTTCGATTTCCATTGCGGCCCCCCTGGTCCTGGCGGACCTGTTCTTTTTTTTCGACAATCCAGATTCAGGTTTGTTCATTGACCTCGAACCTCTCGAACGCATGCGGTACGGACTGTGCAATCACCCGGGTATCATGCGATCAAACGGCTCCAGCGTCAATGCCGTCCCCCCGCCACCGTAGCGGCGAATTACATTAGCCGTCAGAACAAGGCGAATCCGCCCGCACCGTTGACATGAGGACTGCTCGGCTATAAATTCCATTGACGGCCGACGGTGCCGAACCAGATCCACTAAATACGGGATGCATGATGGACAAGGAACTGCTGTTCGATACGCGGCTGGTGCGCCGCTGGATTAACAAGGGACTTCTCACGGAATCCGATCTTGAGTCCCATCTGGCTGGCCTTCCGGACTCGGCTCAGAATGCCGACAACATCGATTTGTCGACACGGGATCACGCGACGGGCGACAAGGACTGATCAGTATCGCGTCCCGGCGATGGACGACGCAACAGGGGGAGACATGGCGGACTGCAGGAAGTCCTGTGAGGAAAAACTGGACGAAAGCCTCGGGACGATTGATTTCTCGACATTCATCATCTCACTGGCGACTTCCGCGCTTTATCACCTCGGCGCCAACGTGCCGGACGTCGAGGGTCCCGGCGTGATCAACCTTCCGCTGGCGCGTAACGTCATCGACATCATCGTCATGCTCAACGAGAAGACCTCGGGCAACCTGACCGAAGATGAAAAGAAGCTGATGCAGGCGCTGTTGTTCGACCTGCGCCTGAAGTACGTCGAGGCATGCGGCAGGACGTCCTCATCCGAACCGATTCACTGAAAAGGAGCACCGATAATGGCCAATTCCGAAAACGTTCTCGAGTTCACCGATTCCGGATTCAAGGCGGAGGTTCTCGAATCGACCAAGCCGGTGCTGGTTGATTTCTGGGCTCCGTGGTGCGGCCCGTGCCGCGCGATTGCCCCGATGATCGCCCAGATCGCCGACGAGTATGCCGGTCGGGTCAAGGTCGGTAAGATGAACGTGGATCAGAACATTGCGGTGGCCGGAAACTACGGAATATCGGCGATCCCCACGCTGATCTTCGTGAAAAACGGAAAAGTCGTGGATCAGCTCGTCGGCGCCGCCGACAAGGCGAAGATCACGGCGCGGCTGGACAAGCTTCTCGGCTGAATCGGACCGAAGGCGACGCCGGTTGACACCGGTTTCAACGCCTGTGAAGCCACCCGGTAGAGTTCGGAAGGGCGTTGTTCGAGTGACTCAACCTGACGCCTGAACCGCTGACCATATTTCCAATACAGGTCAACCCGGCCCGTGCCAGGGCATCTCCGGATTCGGCGGGCGCCGCCAGAACGATCTGGTAGTCGTCGCCACCTCCAAGAATCACGCTCGTCACATCGTCCATGGAAACCGCGCGACAGAATGCGATCGCGTGTGGACTGACCGGTACCAGTTCCGCGTCGATCTCGGCGCACAGACCGGACTGATCGGCAATATGTCCCACGTCGGCCAGAAGACCATCTGAGATGTCGATTCCGGCATGCACCACCGTCGAAGCCATCACCGGCAGGAGATCCAGACGGGGGAACGGACGCCTGTAGGCCCGGGCAAGCTCGGGATAGGCAGGTTCCAGCCCGGGATGCTCAAGGAGCAACCTGAGTCCGAGGGCGCCCTCGCCAATGAATCCACTGACCCAGACCTGGTCGCCGACGCACGCGCCGGAGCGCAGCAGCGGCGGACGCGAAACCTGGTCGCCGATAGCAGTGATCGAGATGACCAGCCTGTCGGAAGTTCCAGTGATATTTCCACCAACTACCGGGCACTGGAATTCACCGGCGGCCTGAGCGATCCCGCGGCCGATCGACAGCACGACATCATCGTTCATCTCACGTGGTATCGCCAGGGAAACAAGGATTCCCAGAGGAGTGGCTGCCATCGCGGCCAGGTCGGAGAGATTCACGGTAACTGAACGGTATCCGGCGTCCGCGGGTGAGCCAAGCCGGAAGGAGAAGTGAACGTCCTCGACCAGCGCGTCGGTCGTGACCACGGCCCGACCAGACAAGGGGGCCAGCACAGCCGCGTCGTCACCGTTCGGCACGGGAAGTCGACCATCGGTGAATGCGGGGCACGCGGTGTCAAACATTGCCCTGAGCGCGGAGATAAGCTCAAATTCGTTCAAAGCACACCATCATTCCAGCGCAGTGCCCACCACGCCGTCACCGGCAGGTTCCGCGTCGACCGCTCCAGGCGCCTCGGGCAGAGGCAACACCTCAACCCCCCGCCCGGTCATCCGGAACACCCTGATCGCCTGCCCGATGACACCACCGTTTTCGATCTTAAGACGCCCCGTCCGGCCGACGATCACCGGTATTCCCGAAAGGTCTTCTCCCTTGCCTGCCGCCAGCCAGGCGGCGACCTGGGCTGAAACGGTGGCAAGGTCGTCGACTTCCGCCATAAACAGGTCGTTCCTGGACGACCGTGACGAAACGTCCGGGTTCACATCCACGAACACCGCGTTGCGCAGAGAAGCGCCGTGCTGAGCAGCCAACCCCGGCGAGTTGAAAAGACCGGTGCCGCTGACCCTGACGGAACCCGACTCTTTTTCGAAATACCCGGAAAAAAGGAGATAGTCCACCAGCCTGGCCGCGTCCGGGACGTCCAGGATCAGGTGCAAAACCTCGTTTGAACACGCCCCGGACGACCGGAACTGCCCGACGGCGGTTGTCACGGCGCCCGCGAACGCCACTTCGTCGTCACCAGCCGAACGCATCCGACTGCTGCCCGCGACCTTTATACCCTTTGCGGACGCCGCCCACGCAAACGCATCCCTCTCGGCTTCGCCGAAAGCGCCGTTCATATAGACAACCCAGGCGCAGTCGACCGGCCCCTGACGCAGCAATTCGCCGACAAGCTCCTGATTCATGCGCCTTCTGGAAACCACAGACTGGACAGTCGTCGAACCTGACATCACCGATCGGCCCATCGTGAGCAGCGGAATCCCGGCCTTTCCGGCGGCAGTCGACAACGCGGCAGCCTCGCGATCACCCACTCCACCGACGATCAGGCCGGCTCCGGCCTCGACCGCCTCCAGGACCGCCTTCTCGGCGCCGGTTACGGTTCCTCCGGTATCGATCTGAACAATCCGAACACGTTCAAGCGAGGCAAGGGAACGGCTGACAGGTTCCAGGACCAGGCGCCCAACGGCGGCGTGGGCGCCACTCAACGGCAAGGCAAGAGCCACCAGCAAGCCGTCGGATTGACAGCCTTCGGCCGGACATGGCTGAGGACCGTCCTGCTTGCCGGGCGACGAATCCGCACCCGGGTGGTTGGCCAGGGCGACAGCGGCGACACAGACCATTGTCGCAAGGACACGCAGAGATGTCGGATACGACGGGAACAGGCAGTGACTTCGAAGCTTCTGTGGGGCGTACATGTCACCCCCCTGCGGGATCGACTCAGACATTGGAGTCGCGATACATCAGTTCGGCGATCCGGTACGAGGACTTCTCGAGGTTCTTTATCGCCTGAATAATGGCGGACGCCTCGCTTCCGTTCCTGGTCCTGCGACAAGCCTCGAGATCGGCGTTGATCGCCGCGACCTCGTCGTCGGTCAGGTAGTTCATGAACTCTTCCAGGGAACGCTCGGTCGTGTACATCAGGCCATCAGCGCGGTTCTTCAGATTGGCGAGTTCCTGACGGCGCTCGTCCTCGCGGGCCCGCTCATCGGCCTCGGTTATGATTCTCTCGATGTCACGCTCGCCCAGCCCGGACGTCGGGCGGACTCGGACGTTCTGGACGTTTCCGGTGCCGAGATCCCGTGCCGAGACGCTGAGAATACCGTTAACGTCGACCTCAAAACTGACCTCGACCTTTGGGATGCCGCGCCGTGCCGGTGGAATGCCGATCAGTTCGAACCTGGCCAGCGATTTGTTGTCGCGTGCCATCGGTCGTTCGCCCTGAAGAACATGAATGTTGACCATCGGCTGGTAGTCCTCGGCCGTGGTGAACACCTCGGTCGTGGAACACGGGATGGCGGTGTTGCGCTCGATAAGGCGCGTGAACATGCCGCCCTGGGTCTCGATACCGAGCGACAATGGAACGACGTCGAGAAGGACGACATCACCGACGTCGCCCTGGATAATGCCGGCCTGAATCGCGGCACCGACGGCAACCGCCTCGTCGGGATTGACGTTGCGGCTGGCCTGCGCTCCGAAGAAGCTGGTGACCCGCTGCTGAACGAGCGGCATCTTCGTCATTCCGCCGACAAGCAGGACTTCGTCCAGATCGGACGCCTTCAGCCCCGCGTCCGCAAGAGCCTGTGAACAGTGCTCCAGCGTGCGCTGGATCAGGTCCTCGACAAGGGCCTCGAGCTGGGTCCGGGTAAGGCGGATCTGAAGGTGCTTGGGGCCTGCCTCATCCGCGTAGATGAACGGCAGGTTGATATCGACCTCACGCGAGGCGGAAAGGTCGATCTTCGCCTTCTCGGACGCGTCGCGCAGACGTTGAAGCGCCACGACGTCCTTGCGAAGGTCGATTCCATGCAGACGCATGAACTCGGCAGCCAGCATGTCGACGATCTTGGAATCGACATCCTCGCCGCCCAGGAAGGTGTCACCGTGCGTCGTCCTGACCTGGAAGAAGCCGTCTCCCAGTTCCATGATCGAGATATCGAACGTTCCACCGCCGAGGTCGTATACCGCGACACGGCCGCTGGAGCGTTTGGAAAGGCCATAGGCAAGGGCCGCGGCCGTCGGCTCGTTGATGATTCGCTTGACCTCGAGCCCGGCGATCCTGCCGGCATCACGCGTGGCCTGGCGCTGAGCGTCATCGAAATAGGCCGGAACCGTGATGACGGCCTCGGTGACCGTCTCCCCAAGGTATTCCTCGGCGAATTCCTTCATCCGCTTGAGGATGATCGCGGAGATTTCCGGAGGTGAAAAATTCTTTCCACCAATGCTGACGGCGGCGTCACCGTTGGGCGCCTTTACGATTTCGTACGGGTAGGACGAGGAGATCCGGCCGACCTCCGGGGACTCAAACTTGCGCCCCATCATCCTTTTGATCGCGAAGACGGTGTTGGATGCGTTCGTTATGGCCTGTCGCTTGGCAACCGCGCCAACCAGCCGCTCACCGTCATCACTGACGGCAACCACCGAAGGCGTGATCCTGCTGCCCTCAAGATTGGGAATTACAACAGGATTCCCGGCCTCCATGACAGCCACGCAGCTGTTCGTGGTACCCAGGTCGATTCCAATCACCCTTCCCATAGAGAACCGCCTCCGTTCGATGTCGCCAGACCGCCGGCCTGAAAAATCGCAGAAATGGTACCATCGGCGAGGTCAATTCTCAACAACAGGGGTGCTTTTTGTCAAAAGAAAGGGCACGTTCCCTTGTCAACTATACCTGGCCACGATGTATGCCGGCGTTCAAAGCCAGGCCGACAGCAAGCATCGTCGACAGAATAGACGAGCCGCCATAAGACATTAGTGGCAGAGTCAAGCCGACAACTGGAAAGATTCCAAGCACCATCCCGATGTTGAAAAACACCTGCCAGAAGATGATTGCCACGGCGCCGATGCTTACAAGGACCCCGAATCTCTCACGGGCGCGAATCGCCACGACCATCAGGGAAACAACAAGGACCGTGTACAGACCTATCAGGAGCACACAGCCGATGAAACCACGTTCCTCGGCGTAAGAGGCGAATATGTAGTCGTTGTGCATTTCGGGGAGATACCGCAGTCTGGACTGGATTCCCTGCCCGCCGCCCTTTCCGGCGAAGCGTCCGCTGCCGACAGCCCAGAGTGCCTGCTCCGGCTGCATCCCCTTGTCCAGGTTGCGCTGACCGGTCGGCTCCTCGGTCGTCATCTCGAGCCAGACGCGCACCCGGTCCTTCTGGTAAGGCTTGATCAGGTTCAGGTTCCAGGCGAGCGGCACGATCAGGACGCCAATCGTCAGAAGTGCCAGGAATGAACGAAATCTGATTCCCTCGAAAAACATGATCGAGAATCCGACCGCCATCACGACCAGCGACGTGCCGAGGTCCGGCTGCATCAGGATTAGAATCATCGGGATGATGATGAACGCCATCGGCTTCAAAAGCATCCTGAGCGTGTAACGCTCCGGGTTTCTTTCGGTGTGAAAGAAACGCGCCATCATCAGGACCATGGCGACCTTCACGAACTCGGAAGGCTGGATGCCGAGGATCCAGCGCCTGGAGTGGTTGACCTCCCTTCCGAAAAGGAGCGTGGCGGCCAGCAGCGCCACGGCGATCCAGAAGAAAACAGGAGCGAGCTGTTCAAAAAACCTGAGGTCGATGAACGCGACTGCCGTGGCCATGACGAGCCCGACCACCACCCACAGCACCTGTGTCTGATGGAAGGTCTCGCCGGTATATGAAGCGGCGTTCGTCAGATTGATCAGACCAACGATCGTGATGGCGGCCAGCGCTGATGCCGCCACCCACACCGCTCTGCTGAAGCGCCTCTTTTCGTGTTTACGGATCATTCGCCTTCCCCGACGACCGACATTTCCTCGACCGGCACTTCCCCGGTGACGATCGATCGCGCATCACCGACCGTCGCCTGCGACTGATCCGAATCCGGCGCGGCCGGTTCGGGCGTCTCGTCGTGAACGATTTCCGGCACTATCTCAAGCACCGGCCTGGAGTCAAAACCTTCCCAGAGATCTACGAACTCGTCGGCATGCGACCGATAGTATGCCTCGATAACCCGTCGAGCTATCGGCGCGGCCACTTCGCCACCAAAACCGGCGTGCTCGACAAACGACACGACCGCGATCCGCGGTCTTCTGGCGGGCGCCACCGCAACGAACCAGGCGTGGTCCTCCTTCAGCCATTCGGAGATCTCGGGACTGACGCCCTTTCTGGACTCCCGGGCCTCGGCGGTTCCAGTCTTGCCCATGTATGGCAATTCCTCGATCCTGGAGGCGTAGGCCGTTCCGCCCTCTTCGTTGACCGCGCCCCACAGCCCCCGCGAAACCAGTTCGACGTCGGCTGGGTCAAGATTGAGCCGCCTGACGACCTCGGTCAGCGCCGGGGTCTCCTGATGACTGGCAGGGTCGATCCAAGACAGAACCATCCTGGGTTTCAACACCCGACCGCCGTTGAACACCGCCGCGTAAGCGCGCGCCATCGCGAGCGGAGTGGTGCGGATATCGCCCTGTCCGACCGACGCGTTGACGGCGAATCCGGGCTGATAGCCGGTCTTGCGGTTCTCGTACCATTTTTCGGTGGGCATCAGCCCAGACATCTCGCTTATCTCGACGCCGGTTTTCTCGCCGATGCCGAACATGTCGTGCGCGTATCGGGCAATGACGTCCAGCCCGAGCAGATCCCCGAGCCTGTAAAAGTAGACGTCGCAGGACTTCGCGATCGACTCGACCAGATCCAGTTCGCCATGACCGCTTCGAACAAAGCACCTGAACTTCCTGTTCCTGTACTCGTAGAAGCCGGGGCAATCCACCTTGGTCCTGCGGTCGACCACATCCTCCATCAGGCCGGCAAATGCCGTGAATACCTTGAACGTGGATCCCGGTGGAAACGCAGATACGGCCTTGTTCATCATGGGGGCGTACTCGGCCGCGGCCGGCTCCTCCCGCCTGGATGCCACCGCGGTCAACCTGGGTCCAAGCTCGAACGTCGGCTGGCTGGCCATCGCGAGGATCTCGCCGGTCTCGATGTCGAGCACGACGACGGCACCGGACTTGTAGGGTTTGAGTGCCTGGACCGCGACTTTCTGAAGTTCGATGTCCAGGGTCGACTTAACGCCGCGGCCTGGAACCGGCGAATGGGACTCGTACTTTCTGAAAGGCTCCGGCAGATCGGCAGGTTCGAGTCTGGATCCGTCGGCACTGCGCACGAATACATCCTCGCCAACCTCGCCGCGCAACTCGGCGTCCAGCGCCTTCTCAAGGCCGGCCCTGCCGATGACGTCTCCCGGCTTGAACTTGCCGTCAGACTCCGCCACTTCCTCGCCGCCGACCTCATTGACGTATCCGACCGCATGGATGGCCGAAGCGCCGACCGGATAATACCTGACCATTCTGGAACTGAGCGAGAAGCCCCTCATCTCGTGCAGGTGAGCCTGCATCACGGCCTTCTCGTCCAGAAACGAGCGCCCGCAGACCGAACAGATCATCCGGCCGCTGACCGCGTCGAAACGCAATGGTTCCAGATCGTACGGACATCTCGATCCGACCAGATTTCTTTTTACCGGAATCCTCTGAAAACGCCGGAGTCCCTGCTTTCCCTCGGATATCTTCTCCAGAGCGTCGGCAGCCTCGGCCGCGTTCAATACGCCAAGGTTCATCAACTGTTCGACCGACGCCTGCGGATTCTTGACGTGCTGCGGAATCACCATCAGATCGGAGACTTCGACATCGGTTGCCAGAAGGACTCCGTTCCTGTCATAGATGCTGCCCCGGGGCGGGATGATTCTCTCGGTCTCGACATGACTGACCGCTGCCAGGCTCTCGTAAAGTTCCCCGCGGACTATCTGAAGGTAGAAAAGACGGACGACCAGCGCCGAGAACAGTGTCGCCACCAGGATCACGGCCCAGCGGAAATGTGTTCGGTATTCGACCAGTCCGTCCTGAAGTCCTATCACTCCGCTCTCCTGGATGCGGATTCACCCGGCAAGACCAGATCCGTCAAAGGATCAGACCCCTTGAATCGCGCTTTCGACGAGCCCGCCCGTCCACAAGGGAGAAAAGCCTGAACACGAGCGGTGCGAAAACCGCCGTTGCAATCGCCTGGAGAACGCCTGCCAGGACGACGGAGGAAGAATACTCGTACGCGCGGTCGAAGATGACCGAAAGCAGCAAAAACATGAGCAGCGAGGCAATTGAGGACACCGCCACCACCAGCATCACCGTAACCGCGCGGTTCAATTGGAGTCTGGCCAGGACAGATCTGGCAAGAAGAAACAGGACGACCTGGATCTCCATCTCGACTCCAACCAGGCCGCCCGGAACCAGGAAATCAGCCGCGAGCCCGAGGATTGCCGCAAAAACGAGACCGAGCGCCCCCGCGTTGACCGAGGCCATGTAGATCGTCGCACACAGAGCGATATCGATTGAGAACACCTGCAGTCCGATCAGCTTCAGCAGAGGCGCCTGAAGGAGCATGCAGACAAGCGCAGTGAGCATCATCAGCAGATCGCGAATCATTTGACCTCAAATGCTTTCAATGCGTCGGCCCCGGTTATCTCGGTGACGATCATCACCACGTCGACGGTGGCCGGGTCGACCGAAAGACTGACGTCGTACTCCATGAACGTCCCGGACTGACGCCTGTCGTCGGGATTAAGGATGTAACCGATCTCGATTCCGCGGGGAAAGACCCTGTCATGACCGGAGGTCACCACCACCGCGCCCTTGGCCAGCACCGGGTCGCTGACCGAGACCTGAAGTCTCGCTACGTAGCCACCCTTCCTTCCCGAACCGATAACGGTGCCAATCACGCCCGTTCCGGCGACCTGGCCAGCGACACGGCTGCGATAATCAGACACCAGCATCACGTCTGCGAACCTGCCGCGGATCTCGGTGATGCGACCCATCAGACCGCTTTTGGTTATGACGGCGTTGCCGGGCGCGGGCGCGGCCTGGGAGCCATCAACCACGTCAAGCCAGACCCTGTCCACCATGAAGCCGGTTCCAACGTGTCTCGCCACGACCTCGGCGGCCACGGTCGTGAGATCCTCGCGCGATTCTCTCAATCCCAGAAGCTGACGCAGTTCGTGGTTCTGATCGGCAAGTTCGCGGACTGTCTGAACAAGGCCTTTCAGTTCGTCGTTCTCGGCCCTGAGCCTGCCGATTTCACCGGACATTCCGAATACGGTTCCAAGTCCGGTCGTCATGCCATCGACGGCGTCGACTGCTCCCGATGTGCCGGCCTGGCTGAGTCCAGCCATCGTTCCGCCGGTCGCCTCGAGAAAACCTGAACTGGATCTGGAACTACCCGCCATGTACATGATGAGCAGTGGAGCGATCACCAGCAGGGTGCCCAGTAACAACAGCCTGTGCCTGAAAAACCAGTACAACATCGCATCCAACCGTCAGGCGACCTGCCTAGATGGCGCTGCGCCGCAGAAGGTCCATGTCGTCAAGGACCCTGCCTGCGCCCAGCACTACCGACGAAACCGGATCCTCGGCGATCATGACCGGCAACCCGGTCTCCTCGCGGATCAGAACGTCGATGTTTTTCAGGAGGGAACCGCCGCCGGCGAGCATGATCCCCTTGTCAACGATGTCGGCGGAGAGTTCGGGCGGAGTACCCTCGAGCGCGAGCCTGACCGCGTTGGCAATGGCGGAGACAGGTTCGTACAGGGCCTCCCTGATCTCATCCGAGTTCAGCGTCACCTGCTTCGGGATACCGGCGACCAGATCGCGGCCCTTGACGTCCATGTGAAGGACCTCGGGCAGCGGATAGGCGTTGCCGATCTCGATCTTCACCTGCTCGGCCGTCCTGTCGCCGACAAGAAGGTTGTACTTGCGCTTCAGGTGATCCCTGATCGCGTCATCCATCTTGTCGCCACCGACCTTGACCGAACGGCTGTATACGACACCCGCCAGCGAAATCACGGCCACCTCGGTCGTGCCACCGCCGATGTCGACGATCATGTTTCCGCACGGTTCGGTTATCGGAAGCCCGGCACCAATGGCCGCGGCCATCGGTTCTTCCATCAGGTAGACCTCGCGGGCGCCGGCCGACTCGGCCGATTCACGCACCGCCCGGCGCTCGACCTCGGTGATTCCGTGGGGTACGCAGATCACTATTCTGGGACGGACGAGCGTTCTGCGGTTATGGGCCCGGGTGATGAAGTAACGGAGCATCGCTTCGGTGACCTCGAAGTCGGCGATGACTCCCTCTTTCATGGGACGGATGGCCTCGATCCCGCCCGGTGTCCGGCCAAGCATCTCCTTGGCCTCGCGCCCGACGGCCAGGACCTTGCGGGCGCCCCGCTGATCCTTCATGACCGCCACCACGGAAGGCTCGCAGGAGACTATTCCCTTCCCGCGCACATAAACCAGCGTCGTTGCCGTGCCGAGGTCTATCGCGAGATCGTTTGAGAACAGCCCGTAAAGCGAGTCCAGCAACATCTTCTTCCTGTATGGGCAGGTAAGGAACCAGCCCGGGTACATAAGAAAAGGGCGCAAAGTTTAGCACGGGACATTCGAATGATCAAAAGGTAATCCGGGACGCGCCCGCGGGCCGGTTGCGTTTGACCATCGGCCACTTACCTGATAAAACTACGACTTCGGAAATCCGTGAAAACCGGAGGAGAATCCCAGATGTCAACGCGCACCATTTTCAAGACCCTGTCCTGCATCGCGGTGATTGCCCTCGCGGCCGGCTGCTCCGGCTCGAAGAAGGCTGGTGAACAGGTGGCGTACGAACTGCCGGCGAAGCCCGACCTCCGCGCCAAATCGATCCCCGAAAAGTACGACGACGGCGTCCTGACCGTGTCCGGCGTGGTGAAGAATGCCGCCACCCTGAACGGGAATCCGGTGAAGGTTCGCGGCAAGGTCGCGAAGGTGAACGTCTGCACGCCCGGCGAGGTTTGCGCGGCCGAGGCGTCGGTCTTTTTGACCGACGATGTTGAAAACGCAAAGCGACTCCTGACCGTGATGGACCCGAGCGAGGGCCTTTACCATGATCTGGCCAAGGAATTCCAGGTCGGGCAGCTGGTGACGGTCGAGGGCAAGCTGTCGATGTGGTCGCTGACCGGCAGAACCATCAACATGGACGGGATCCTGCTGCTGGACAAGCCGAAAGAGGCTGAAACCGAGGAAGCCAAAGTCGAGAAGTAGGCCCGGTCAATCCTTCCTGAAGATAGCCTGACCCAATCTTATTTTTGAACCTATACCCGGATGAACCGGCCTGCAGCCACCGTCGCCGACCAGGACTATGACCGTGGAACCGAGGTTGAACACACCATACTCGTCTCCGCGTGTGCACGGCAGCGGATCTGTGTAGATCGAGGTTCCCCACGCCTTCTTCGTGTTCGAGACGACGTCGGAAAACGAAAGGGAGATCCGGCCGACGCTGGTGGCCCCAACCATTACCAGCCCGACGCGCGTGGAACCGGTATCTATGATCCCGGAAACGCGTTCGTTGGCGCAGAAGACGTTGTCGAACAAGCCAAGCACGCGAGGAGCAACCGACAGCAGTCCGCCGGGAATGTGACGAAGGCTGCGGACATGTCCCGAAACCGGAAAATGAACACGATGATAGTCGCCAGGACTGAGATAGATGGTCAGATACCACCCTCCATCGAAGCGCGACGCATCGGTCGGACCGGAAGAAGATTCCCCGAGCAGTTCGGAGAGCCGATACTCGATGTCTTTGGCCTGGAAAAGCATGCCGTCGGTTATTCTGCCAGCCGTCTGAACCATGCCGTCGCAGGGGGAGATCAACGTGGAGGGATCCGGATCCAGCGGTCTGGCGTCAGCCTTCAGCCGCCTGGTGAAGAATGCGTTGAAAGAGTCGAACCCGCCGGGAGGAATAACCGCCTCTTCCAGGTTGACCCCGAACTTCTTCACCCAGAAACTCATCAGGGCCGATTGGGCCGGTGTCCATCCAAAATCGGACAAATGACCGAGGATTCTGGACTGAGTACGAGTTGAAACGGCGCGGAATGCGATCTTCCTCAGCTGACGCAGCATTGACTGAAGACCTCTCAGATGTCCATGTCGGCAAGTATGCGTTCGCCGTCGACGTTTGTCATTTCCACATACGATTTCAATCGTGCCGCGACATCGGACGGCCTTACCCTGCCAAACGCGCGCGGTCCGAATCCCTCAACGCAGAACGAGGCCATGACCGTACCGACTGCGAGCGCACGCCTGACGGCAAAGACGTCAAAATCGGCGACCCGATCGAGATATGACAGAGTGCCACCGGCGAAGGAATCGCCAGCGCCGGTCGGATCGACCACCGTCTGAACAGGAAACGCGGGAAAGAGCTTGATTCCCGCGGAATCGAACAGGATGGCTCCGTGCTCGCCCTTCTTGATCACAAGAGCCTTCACGCCCATCTTCAAGACCGCGGCCGCGGCATGAAACACGTTGTGTTCGCCGGTGAGCTGCCTTACCTCGTCGTCGTTCAAGAACAGAAGGCTGGTCCGGGGCAGCATCGACACGAACTCCGCCCTGAACATGTCGATCCAGCACTCGATGGTGTCGAGAGCCACGAATCTCGCGCTCGTCATCTGACGCAGCACCAGCTTCTGAAGGTCCGGTTTGATATTACCCAGGCAGACCACATCGGAATCCCGCAACTCGGGCGGAATCACCGGACTGAACTCGGCGAAGACACCCACCGAAGTCTTCAGTGAGTCCCGCCCAATCAGGTCGTCGTGATACCTGGCGTGCCAGCGGAACGTCTCGCCCTGCCGGCGCTCGATGAACGATGTGTCAATTCCGCGGGCGCGGATGAAGGCCATGTCGTCTTCAGGAAAGTCGGTACCGACAACGCCGACGATGACCGGACGCGCCAGAAAGGATGCGGCCGTGGAAAACCACGTGGCCGATCCGCCAAGAACCTCAACCGGTTCCCTGCCGGGCAGTTCAATGACATCGTAAGCAACCGAACCAACAACAAGAAGACTCATGGATGACTCCGATATGGACGGCCAGCCTCCGTCACTGGGCAAGAAGCTCGTGTGGCGCCCGGGACGAATCAGTCATTCCGGAAATACCTTCCCACGACCGGCTCCAGACGTTCGATCGCCTCTGCCGGTATGCACTGACGACTGGTCAGAAACGCGTGGCGCAGCGAATCTCCGCATCCGCAGGGTGGAGCGGAATCAAGACGTGTGATGGCGCCAAGGATCAGCTCGCGGGCACGGGCGGTCCCGGCCGCAAGACGCTCGACCACCGACGCGCAGGATACGTCGTCCTCTTCTTCGTGCCAGCAGTCGAAATCAGTCGGAAGCGCGATGGTCGCGTAGCAGATCTCGGCCTCGCGGGCCAGCTTGGCCTCGGTAGCGTTGGTCATGCCGATAACCGCGACGGAAACCTTTTCGTGCCCCTCGGACGCGCCGATCTCACGATAAGAATGGGATTCGGCCCGCGACGAAAACTGGGGACCCTCGATGCAGACGTATGTACCGCCGTCAACGACATCCATCCCGATCTGGCTGGCGGTCGCCAGCAGGAGCGCCCTCAGCGAGGGGCAGAAAGGATCGGCCATGCTGACGTGGGCGACCAGTCCGTTGCCGAAGAAGGTGTTCTGGCGGTGAATCGTGCGATCAATGAGCTGGTCCACGATGACCGGCCTGGACAGCGCGATATCCTTTCTCATGCTGCCCACGGCGCTGGCAGAAAAGATCCGATCCACACCCAGTTTCTTCAACGCCCACATGTTCGCGCGACACGGCACTTCGGTCGGAAGAAGACGATGTCCACGTCCATGTCTGGGAAGAAACGCGATCTCGCGGTCTCCCATACGGCCGACGGTAATCGCGTCAGACGTGGCCCCGAACGGCGTGGGCACGGTCACCTCGTGAACGTCGGTCAGGGAGTCCATGAAGTAGAGACCGGTTCCACCGATTATGCCAATCATCTCAACCCCCGGGCGAATGTATGCTACTCCTCGCCGATCTCCTCGTCGGACATCTCCTCCGTCGAGTCGAGATCTTCGATCGGAAGCTCTTCGTCCTCAAGGGTCGGAGCGGCATCATCGTCTTCCTCGATGATCTCGTCATCCGCGGGAAGCGACACCGCCGCCGTCGTCTCGGGCGGCTTCGATACGTCGGTACCACACCGCGGGCACAGCGGAGGATTCCGCTTCATGTCGTAGAACTTGCAACCGCACTCGAAGCACGAGTGTCTTTCACCGAACTTTTCCCTGTCAACCATCGAAAACCTCGATTCCAGGAGTCTGCCGAAAGTACAGGACGCGCTAGGTAAACAATCGTGAGCCTAATGTCAAGCATATCGAACAACGGAAGATGCGTTGCGTCAACAATTTGTTGGAGCGACGACCTTGACCGGCACGACTCCATGTTTATATTTCGCTGCGGCCCGGGCAGCGCCTGGGCCGGTTACGGAACGCGGATTTCGGGGACGCTCCCGACACAGACGGAGAAAAACGATGGCAGCCAGGGATCTCGAATTCTCACCGGTCGCGCGCAAGCGCATCATGGACGGCGTGAACATGCTCGCGGACGCGGTCTCGGTCACACTTGGACCTCGCGGACGGAATGTCGTCCTCGAAAAGTCCTGGGGCACTCCGCTGGTCACCAAGGACGGAGTCACCGTGGCGAAGGAGATCGAGCTCGAGGACAAATTCGAGAACATGGGCGCGCAAATGTTGAAGGAGGTGGCATCCAGGACCTCCGACAAGGCGGGAGACGGAACCACGACGGCGACCGTTCTCGCGCGAGCCATTCTTTTTGAGGGCTTGAAACTGGTAACGGCCGGCGTCAATCCGATGCATCTGAAGCGTGGCATCGACGCGGCGGTCGAGACGATGACCGGTGCCCTCGACGCGATGTCCATCCCCACACGCGGCCGCGACTCAATCGCGCAGGTCGGAACGGTGTCTGCCAACCATGACGCCGGGATCGGCGGGATCATCGCGGACGCCATGGACAAGGTCGGCAGAGACGGAGTAATCACCGTCGAAGAGGGAAAGGGGATCGACACGACCCTGGAACTGGTCGAGGGCATGCAGTTCGATCGCGGCTACATTTCGCCGTACTTCGTGACCAACGCCGACAGGATGGAGGCCGTCGTCGAAAGCCCCTACATCCTGCTTTACGATAAGAAGATCAGCTCCCAGCAGGACATCATTCCCCTGCTCGAGAGCGTCGTCCGTCAGGGCAAGCCGCTGGTCATCATCGCCGAGGACGTGGACGGTGACGCGCTGGCGTCGCTGCTGCTGAACAAGCTCAAGGGCGTGTTGAAGGTTCTCGCGGTGAAGGCGCCGGGCTTCGGCGACAAGCGAAAGGCAATGCTTGAGGACATCGCGGTGTTGACCGGCGGCTCGTTGATATCCGAGGAACGCGGAATGACGCTGGAGAACATCCGGCTTGCCGATCTCGGGCGTTGCCAGCGCGTGGTGGCCGACAAGGACAACACCACCATCATCGACGGCCAGGGCAACCGAGCGGCAATCGAAGCCAGAGTGGCCCAGATGAGGCACCAGATCGACGAAAGCACCAGCAACTGGGATCGTGAAAAACTGCAGGAGCGCCTGGCGAAGCTGATCGGGGGCGTGGCCGTCGTCAAGGTTGGCGCCCACACCGAGGCCGAGATGAAGGAAAAGAAGGCCCGCGTCGAGGACGCTCTCAACGCGACACGCGCCGCGGTTGAGGAAGGAGTGGTTCCGGGTGGTGGGGTCGCGCTCGTGCGCGCCGCCGATGCGCTCGATCGACTTTCGTTCGAGGACGACAGGAAATACGGTGTGGAAATCGTCCGGAAGGCCGCCGCGGAACCACTGAAGAAGATCGCCGCGAACGCTGGCGTGGACGCGGGGGTGGTACACCAGAAGGTTCTTGAAGGCCGGGACGGCTTCGGTTTCAACGCCCAGACCGGCGTCTACGAGGACATGATCCAGGCCGGCATCGTGGATCCGAAGAAGGTCACCAGGCTGGCGCTCGCGAATGCCGCGTCCATCGCCGGTCTGATGATCACGACCGAGGCGGGTATCGCCGAGGCACGGAAAGAAGACGAGCAGAAGTAGCCGATCCTAACTATCCGAACTCCTTGAATAATTCCGAAACCTGATGCGCGGTGCCGATCGCTATCAACCTGGCTTCGGGGCCTATGATCGTATCCGGCCCGGGAATGACCGTTTTATCGCCGATCTGCATGCCAATCACGTTAACGCCGGTCCGGGCGCCGATATTGTTCTCGCGCAAAGTCTTCCCGGTCATCGAGACAGGTGCGCTGAAGACATGGAACTCCACGTCGCTGCCCAGGAATACGAAGTCCCTGCCCTGCAGGATTGAAAGGACCGACTCCTGACCCAGCGAGGAGTAGCTGAGCACGAAGTCCGCGCCGGCGCGGTGAATCGATTCGATGTTCCGGTCGTGAGTGATGCGGGAGACGATCCTGATCTCCGGCTTCAGCTTGCGGAAATAAATGCACAGATAGGCGTTGGTGGAATCGTCGTTGGTGGTCAGGACGACCGACGCCGCCTCGGCGATCCCTGCCTGGTCGAGCGTATCGCGGTCAGCCGCCTCTCCAACAAATACCTGGTCCACAAGACCGGCCGACTTCGCCGCCTCCGCGGGATCCCGCTCGATCAGATGCACCATTAGTCCCTTGGCTTTCAAAGCGACTGCCGTCGCCCGCCCGACCCTGCCGCCTCCCAGAACGATCACGGGGCCGCTGTGGGAGCAGCTCGTGCGGACGAGCTCGTTCAGGGTCTCGATCTGTGCAGACGAACAGACCACGACCGGAATACTCCACTGATCGAGCACCGTGTCCGACCTGACCGGTCTGAGCTGTCCACGCTCCCACATGCCGACCACGTTCACGCCGGTCTTCTGTCTGAGACCGGTCTCGGCCAGCGTCTGGCCCGCAAGCGTGGTGCCGAAAACAGGAAACTCGCCAATCAGAAGACTCTTGAAGCTGCCGATCACATGAACCGAACTTGCCGTCGACTCGACACGGTTCGCGAGTTGCTCTCCCAGTCGCTGCTTGAGCGACAGAACGTTTGTAGCACCAGCCAATTCGAGCAGGTCCCTCGACTCAAGATTTTCGGCGGTCGCGATGATCGGAACCGACGGGCATATCTCGCGCACGGTCAAAATGATGTTGGTGTTCGCGGCATCGCCCTGGGACGCGAAGACCGCCCTGGCCCTTTCGATCGCGGCGGCTTCGTAAGTCTTAATGGAGTCCATCTCACCGGTAAGCACGGGTACGCCTTCGACGAAAAGCTCGTTCGCGCGCACGGGGTCAGGTTCAAGGACGAAATATGGGATTCCGAGCAGCGTCAGACGATCCGCCAGCCCGCGTTCTATCGAATCCCATGCCGTGAAAAGCAGGTGTCCCGCCGTTCCCTGCGGAACCCTTCGCGGCGCCTGTGTCCTGATGTGGGCATCCAGCCACGGCGCGTAGAAGAACCTGATGAAGGCGAAAGGGAGAACTATCATAAGGAGGAAGATCCCAGACATCAGAACGAGGATGCTGAACATCCTTCCGAGGTCGCTCTCGAACGTGATGTCTCCGAAGCCCAGTGTGGACATGACTGTCAGGGTCCAGTAGAACCCGGTCACCCATGAATACTCACGGCCCTCGCTGACCATGATCACGTGAAACACCAGCGAGAAAAGGACTATGACTATCGCCAGAAAGGCCAGGTATCTCGCGAACGCCTTCAGATTGCTGCGGGACTGGTGCTTCTCAAGCATGTAACTGAGGTGACTACCCAGAAACTTCATATTCCCCCCGCTGAGTTCAGGACTCCTCGAGTTCCCTTGCCGACAGCTCCTCGGCCGCGGCCGTCCACTCATCGAAAACGGTATCCAGCGTCGCCCTCAGATCGCGGGCCTTCTCGCTCACCTGTCTGGCTCGTTCCAGATCCTCGTAAAGCGAGGGAGAAACAAGTTCATCCTCGACTATCCTGAGTTCGGCCTCAAGGTCAGAAATCCTTTTCTCGAATGCCTCGACACGATCACGGAGAGGCTTCAGCATCCGGTAGAGCCTGTTTCGTCTCTCCGCCTCGTCACGCCTGCGATCGCGCTCCGCCGCCCTGCGCGGCGCCGCCCCCTGGTCCGGTTCCCGACGAGCGTCCGCGGGAGGAGCCAGCAGACCACCCGTCTTTGAAAGATAATAGCTGTAGTTTCCTTCCCATCGCGTCGCCTTTCCATCCTTCAATTCAACCGTCGTGGTGGCGACATTGTCCATGAAGCGACGGTCGTGAGTAGTGAAAATCACCGCTCCCGTGTGCTGCTTCATCGCGGACTCGAGGATCTCGCGCGATGCGATATCGAGATGGTTGGTAGGTTCGTCGAGAACAAGTATCCCGAAAGGCTGCAGAAGAAGCCGCGCCAGAATCAACCTCGCCTTCTCGCCGCCTGAAAGCGAAACGACCTTCTTGTCATAGTCGTCGTCCGAAAACAGAAAAGCGCCCAGAATGGACCTGACATGCGGGGCAGTCGAAAAGTCGGCCACTTCCAGCATCGTCTGCTCGACGGTCCTCTCGGGGGTCAGGATCTCGTAGGAATCCTGCGCGAAGTATCCGACACCAACGTTGTCCTGAACGACAACCCTGCCCGCGTCCGCCGCTGTCCTGCCGGCGCACAGCCTCAGCAGCGTGGACTTGCCGGCGCCATTGAGTCCGATCAGACACATCCTCTCGCCACGATGGAGTCTCAGGTTCAGATCCCTGAACACCACCCGATCGCCGTACTGGCGGGTGACATCCTCGACACTCAGCGCCAGGTCCGGCGTCCGCGGCGGCACCGGAAAACGAAAATGCACCTTCCTCAAGGAACCCGGCGGTTCGATGCGCTCGATCTTTTCGAGCGCCTTCATCCGCGACTGCGCGGCCGACGCACTGGAAAGTCTGGCCCGGTTGCGCGCGATGTAGTCTTCCATCTCCGCGATCCGCTGCTGCTGTTCCTCGTAGCGTTTCCACTGCAGTTCGACCCAGCGCGCCCGTTCCTCGACGTAACGGTCGTACACCGGCAGCGAAGGGTCGCCACCGAAATCGGTGGCCCCGTTGGGCCCGACCTCGACAACGTGTGTGACGGTACGGTTCAAGAATTGTCTGTCGTGGGCAATCATCACGACCGAGCCCTTGAAGGACGTCAGGTATTCCTCGAACCAGAGAATGCCTTCCAGATCGAGGTGGTTGGTCGGTTCGTCAAGCAGCAGAAGGTCCGGTTCGTCCAGCAGGAGCCTGGCCAGTTCGACGCGCATCAGCAGACCGCCCGACAGCGAATTCAAGGGTCGGTCGACATCGGCGGGTTCAAAACCAAGCCCGACCAGGATCGCCCTGGCCCTGGCCGGCATGTGATCGGCATCCGCCGCCAGAAGCCGGTCGTCGATCCAAGCCAGCTTCTTCGCAAGTGAAACATGGATCTCGTCGCTGTCGTGACCGTGTCCCAGCGCATCAAGTTCCGCCAGGCAGGCAGCCTTGTCCCTGAGAAGCGCGCCGACACCGCGAGCCTTCTCAACACAATAGTCGGCCAGCCCCATGGTCCCGGCCCCGGAAGGATGCACCTCCTGGGGGAGATACCCAATCCGCAGGTTTTTCTGAATCTCGACTCTGCCCGAGTCAGGCCCAATCTCGCCCAGGATGACCCTGAAGAGCGTCGTCTTGCCAGTGCCGTTTGGGCCGACCAGGCCCAGTCGATCGCGCGGATTGATACGCAGATTCACACCCGCGAACAGAACGCGCGAACCAAACGACTTCTTGATATCGATAAGGTCAATCATGGCGCCGAAGGTTAACCGATCGCGGCCCCTGATGGAATATCGGAAGATCGACGGGAAGGGTTGCCCGATGGACGGCGGAATGCTATCAATGGCAGCATAGGGGATTGGTGCCGTGTGAATTGAAGGTCGAGTTATCATCCCCGGGAGGCAGTATCAATGGGTTCTGGAAAACATCCGTTCAATCTGAAGGTCTCTCCGTCGATTATCGCCGGAAATCAGGGCCGCCTCGCCGACGAGGTCATCGCCCTGGAGGCCGCCGGAGCCGACATGATTCACCTGGACATCATGGACGGGCACTTTGTTCCAAACCTGACGATGGGACCAGGTGTCGTCAAGGATCTCAGGCCACATGCCAGGATTACGTTCGACACGCACCTGATGCTTCAGGAACCGTGGCGTTACATCGAGGCGTTCGCCCGCGCCGGATCGGACAGGATAGGCATTCACGTAGAGATCGAGCAGTCACGGATCCGACCTTCGCTCAAGATGATCCGAGACCTCGGCGTGTCACCGGGCATTGTCATCAATCCGCCCACTCCGGCCGAGAGCCTGTTCGAGTATCTGGATCTGGTGGACTTCGTGCTGGTCATGACGGTCAACCCCGGTTTCTACGGTCAGTCTCTTATTCCGGAAGCTCTTGACAAACTGGCCGTGCTGCGACAAAATCCCGTCGCTTTGAGTCGGAACATCACGTTCCAGGTCGACGGCGGGGTCAACGCGTCCAATATCGGGCGGGTGGCCAGGGCCGGGGCCGACGAGGTCGTTGGTGGCGCGGCAGTTATGAAGGCTGCCAGTTACCGCGAGGCGATCGACCTGCTGCGACGTGGTGGTGACTGACAGTACAAACGGGGCGTAGCGCAGTCTGGTAGCGCACATGGTTCGGGACCATGGAGTCGCTGGTTCGAATCCAGTCGCCCCGACCGATTCAACTTCAATCAATCCATCACACATGCACGCCCGCGCGCCTTGACAACCGCCGATGGCGGTGGTTAACATGCTTGCCGCATTCGCCCGGTTCGGGGGACCGCGGCAACCAACCGAATTATCTGGAGGACACTGGAATGCCCGCAAAAAAGGCCGATTCAAGGTCTGAATTCAAGGCGACCGTGAAAGGCGATTCTGCCGTGATCAGATTTCACAAATCACTCTACTCGACGGACGCCCTCTTCGGAACGGCTTTCGTTTTCCTGGATCGTTGCTACGTTCACTGTGATCTCGTCGATGACGACCATATCGAGGTCGTTCTGACTCCGCGTGTGAACTCCAGGTGGTCCCTGGCCGAACTGGCAGGCGAGTTCAAGAACGAGATGATTAACCAGGCCCTGCGGTTCAAGCTGGCGAAGCAGACTGAAAAGGTCAGGACCATGATAGTCGGCCGCGCGATCGGCGAATCGATTCCCCCGGACGGCCAGCAGACGCCCGCACCGATCACCACCTCGGTTCCCGACCTTCCCCCCGAGGTTGCCAAGCTCCTCAGCGAAGAAGAAGAGAGCCTGGATTTCCTGGACGATCCTTTCGGGATCGCGATCCCCTGGGAGGAAAAGTACAAAAAGGACGAGTCCGCACGCGGCGAAGGCGGCAAGCAGTAACAGATGGCTTACCGTTGGGATTCCATCAGTCCAGGGGGACACATGAAGACCAGATTCCACAAGAAGATATACCCGGCGCGCGCGATAAAAGCTGCGGTCGCGGCGTTCTCCGAGGTCGCTTCGATATCGACATCGCGGGATGGCGACTACACGATCGTAGATCTGCAGTCGGGTGACACGGCCGATGACGCCGAATTTCTGGGCGAGTTCGAGAACTTCGTCCTGGGCGAAACCATCTCCATGCGAGGCGTGAAATGACCGGGAAGCCCGAAAGAAACCTGATTCGTTACCGGCAGGTCGGCGACAGCTTCGTCGTGACCAATGACGC
>Ga0209201_1000314_pt1 | contig 71777 bp, 87 predicted proteins | sample AD_UKC055_MetaG_FD_184411 | JGI IMG/M metagenome (GOLD analysis project Ga0209201, IMG submission 184411) | Active sludge microbial communities of municipal wastewater-treating anaerobic digesters from USA - AD_UKC055_MetaG (SPAdes) (version 2) | ecosystem: Engineered > Bioreactor > Anaerobic >...
AAATTGGAACTTATTTCATTTGAAGAGATATTTTCGTTCATCATACTCAATTGGATTTCATTTATATAAATTTTTTCTCTTGATTTATTCTTTTATGGCTAAGTAATTTGAAAGAATTATCAATCCGCCACCTAAAAAGATAACTGAATTAATAAATTGACTAAAGAGAATAATTCCAATTAATGATGCTACAACAGGTTCTAAAAGAAGAATTATCCCTGCCTTAGAGGCCTCTATTTTTTCAATTCCTTTGTAGAATAATGAATTTGGTAGAAATGCAGCTATAAAAGAAAACAATATAAAATATATCCAATAAATACTTGGAAAATCGTATGATAATCTTACTATCGACTCATTTTGAATTAATTTTGCAATCACTGGAAATAGAATCAAAAGCCAAATCAAGGAAAATAGAGAATAAGTTGATAGAGTATTCATAAAATATTCTTTATTAATACCGGTTTTTCGTGCAAATATCACCCATAGTGATAGAAATATTCCTGCTAATAAAGCTGATAAGACTCCTTGGATGTTCCCTATACTTGATATTTTCCAAGGCGAAATGACGATAAAAGTACCTACTAAAGCCACCATAACTGCAATCAATTTCATTTTATGTATCTCTTCATTAAAGAATATCCTCCCAAAAATAGTTGTCCAAATAGGCTGAGTGTATATCAGCATGGCCACTATAGCAACAGGTGTCCCAAAGATCATCCCTCCAAATTGAGTCAATTGTAACAATGCACCAATGAATCCATAAATTACAAAAAAAATAAAATTATTTTTATTGAAGGGAATTGACTTTTTAATTATTAAGAAGGGGATAGTTAAAATGAAGATGAATAACAATGAATATGTTGAAACCTCATATAATGAAAATCCTAAATCAAAAAAAAACTGGCCCCCAGGGATTATTAAGCCAAAAATAATTGCAGATACTATAATTTGCCAGTAATCTTTCTCCATGTGACGAAACTATAAGAATTGTTTATTAAACTATTTATCTTTAATTGAGAAATATATCCTTCTATTATTCTTTCCTTTATTTACAGCTTCGATGAAATGTATCTCTCCAATTTCCTTTAGACTTTTAACATGGCAGCCACCATCTGCCTGCGCATCAAATCCTTTGATATCAACTATTCTTAACTCCTTTACTTCATGAGGAAAATCCATAGCAAGTTTGAAAAGAGATGGATCCTTTTTAGCTTCTTCAATGTCCTTGTAATAAATATCTACAGGCAGGTCTTTTTTTATAATTTCATTAGCATCATCTATTATCTTTTTGATAAACTCAATATCCAATTTTTCCATATTGAGATCTATCCTTCCTTTTTCAGGTGTCAATTGATTGCCTGTTATCAACAAATTGTAATTTCTATTAAATATCCCAGATATAAGGTGAGCCGCAGTATGGTATCGCATTAACTTATATCTTCTATCCCAGTCTAAAACACAATGAACCTCATCACCTTGATTAAGCCCTTCTTTGTCAACTTCATGACTAATATCGCCTTCAAATTTGCCCACATATATTACATTGTATTCTTTACCATCTTTTTTATTGATGATTTTACCATTATCCCACTGTACCCCACCACTATTTGGATAAAATGAAGTTTTGTCTAATATTATGTATTTGCCTTTAGCCGATATTACATTAGCATCAAAATCTTTTTTGTAAGAATCTTCCATATACAAACAATCAGTCATTGACTCACCAGAATTTATATTTAAAAAATAAAAAATAATAAATTTAGAATAGACCAAATCCGCCTAAGATAATGATGAATATTGCCACGGGGGCAACTATTCTACATATCCATATCCAAATTGATTGGAATCCAAAAGGGCCATGTGCTGTAGTTTCTTTCTTTGCAATCTCTGGTATTACCCAACCAACGAATAGAGATATCAATAATCCTCCTACAGTTAATAGGATATTATTGGAGACGAAATCTAAGAAGTCTAAGAAACTCATTCCTAGAATGTTTATCGCTACTGCTCCTTGTGATAATGCAGAAGGTACTCCAAGAAGGAAAATTGCTCCACCTATAGTTAAAGCTGCCTTTTGTCTAGGCCATTTGAGATTATCGATAACATATGCCACAACTACTTCTAGTAATGATATCGCAGATGTAAGTGCAGCTACACATAGAAGTAGGAAGAACAATGCAGACCATATTTGGCCTCCGGGCATCATTGCAAATACTTTAGGTAGTGTAATAAATGTAAGTCCTGGTCCCGCACTTGGTGTTGCCCCAAATGCGAAAACTGTTGGGAAGATAACAAATCCGGCAAGAAATGCAGCTGTAGTATCTAACAATGTTATAGTTGCCGCAGCTCTTGGTAAGGATTCTTTCTTTGATTTTATATAACTACCATATGTAATCATACATCCCATTCCCAATGAGAGGGAGAAGAATGCCTGTCCAAGTGCAGCAAGAATAGTCTTTCCTGTAACCTTAGAAAAATCTGGATTAAGGTAGAAATTTATGCCTGAAAGTGCCCCTGGTAATGTAACTGCTCTAATAATTAATATTACCAAGAGTAGAAATAATGCAGGCATTAATATCTTGCAAGTGTCCTCTATTCCCTTTCCAACACCCCTATATACTACCAATATTGTGATGGCCATGAAAATAGCGTGATACAATATAGTTTGAGGGCCATTTGCTATGAAACTAAGGAAATAGCTTGTTGAATCGGTACTTGTAGAGATCATATCAGTAAATGAACTAAGTATATATTTTATTGTCCATCCACCAATCACAGAGTAATATGACAGAATAACAAATCCTGCAACTACCCCCATCCAACCAGCTATTTGCCAGGGCCCACCTTTAAGTTTTTGAAATGCACCCACAGCATTTAAGTTTGTATTCCTTCCTATAGTAAATTCAGCTAACATTACTGAAATTCCAATAGTTAAAACAATTAACAAATATATAAATACAAATGCAGCTCCACCATTTGAACCTGCTAAGTATGGGAAACGCCATATATTACCAAGTCCGATGGCTGATCCTGCGGCAGCTAGCCAGAAGCCCATTTTACTGCCCCATGTTTCTCTTTCCATTTTTCAAACCTCCTTTTTTTATCTCGAAAAACTACTTCTATCTTAGTTTATCAAGACATTGTCATTTTTACTCACACCTAGTATATAAATTTTACCTAATATTTATAGGAATACCTAAGATTGATTACTAGAAAAGATACTAATTACTTCTAACTGACTCAAAAATATGGATAATAATTGTAATGCAATAAAAATAGTAAGCTTTAATTATCAATACTCAACTTATAATAGGGTGAATGAGATGAAAAACATAGTTGAAACTGCAATTGGAGCTGGAAATTTTAAAACGTTAGTTGAAGCCGTGAAAGCAGCAGGTTTAGTCGAAGTATTAAGTGGTCCAGGGCCATTTACAGTATTTGCACCTCAAGACAGTGCATTTGCAGCTTTGCCAAAAGGTACCTTAGAAAGTTTACTTAAGGATAAGGCTAAGTTAACTGAGATATTGAAATATCATGTTGTATCTGGTAAACATGATCTATCTGAACTAAGAAAAATATCCGGAACGCAGCAGGGAAAAAATAAAGTAAAAACATTACAAGGTAAAGAACTAAAGGTATCCTCTGCGAAATCAACTGCAGGTTCAAATGAATTTGAAACAGTTATGCTAGAAAATGCTGTTGTTATAAAACCTGACATTTTATGCTCAAATGGGATATGTCACATGATTGATAAAGTTTTAATCCCTAAATAATTTTTTATATTTTTTATAATTAAGAAAATATATAGGTTTAATAAACTCTTTTAATAAAAACAAATTCAAATAGAATTTAGTAAAAATAGAATATTAAAATTAAAAAATAAATTATACCATATCTTGAGCTGCATTAGTCATTCCTTTATTGGCCTCAGATTTAGCCAATTCTTTTCCAGCAAGAACATCGTCAATTCTAAGAATCATTATTGTTGCTTCCGAAGCGCTCTTTATTGCCTGTTGTTTAATCCTCAATGGCTCCACAACACCTGCTTTTATCATGTCTTTTATTTGGCCTGTTGAGGTTTCTACTCCAAGAGCTTTGCTTTTTTCCTTATTATGGGCAGCTCTTAAGTTAACAAGCACATCTATTGTATCTAAACCAGAATTCTCAGCAATTGTTTTAGGGACAGCTTCCAAAGCTTCAGCAAAAGCCTTTACTGCGAGCTGTTCTCTACCTTTAACAGAATTTGAGAAATCAGATAGTTTTTTTGCAACTTCCATCTCTGTAGCTCCGCCGCCAGCGCAAATAATTCCATCCTTTACAACGGTTACTAGAACACTGATTGCATCGTCCAAAGCTCTTTCTATACTCTCTACAAATTGAGTTGTTCCCCCTCTTATCAGTATACTAACGGCCTTAGGGTCGGTGCATCCTTCGATAAATGTCATTTCATCCTCTGCAACTTTTCTCTGTTCTACTAATTCTGCCTTACCAAGGTCGTTTGGTTCAAGATCAAGTGCTACATTGACAATTCTTGCACCTGTAGCTTTGGATAGTTTTTTTATGTCCTTTTGAGTAACATTCTTAAGAGTGTAAACTCCAGCTTTAGATAGATAATGTAATGCAGCCTCATCAATACCTTTTTCACATATTAATACATTTGCTCCAGAATTGATTATTCTGTCAACAATTCGCTTTAACATGAATTCTTCTTGATTCAAGAAGGCTTGAACATTCTCTGGAGAAGTAATCCTTATCTTGGCATCAACGCCTGTCTTTTTAATTTGTATTGAACTTGTGAGTAGAGCTATTTTGGCATTTTTTATCTTTTTTGGCATTCCGTCATCTGCTATTTTTTCATCAATAATGAGTCCGTGTATAATTGTAGAATCTTCTAAACTTCCTCCAGGTTTAGCATCAATTTTAATATTTTCTTTATTTGCAGAATAAGATCCGTTGTCTTTTGTTGTAACCATTTTTACTGCTTCAACTGCTATCTTAGCTAGTTTTTCAACTGATTTTTCGGCACTCTTTCCAGTCATACCTGTTTTAGCTATATTAAGTAATATATCCTCATCAGAAATAGTTACAGTCTCTCCAAGTTCTTTTAAGAATTCTTCTGCTTTCTCAGATGCAGTTTTATATCCGGATGCTATATTAGTCGCATGTATGTTTTTGTCTAAGAGTGATTCTGCTTTTCTTAATAATTCTCCAGCTAGAACTACCGCAGTTGTAGTACCATCCCCTACTTCTTGGTCTTGTGTTCTTGCAACTTCCACGATCATTTTTGCTGCTGGATGGGAGATGTCAATCTTATTGAGTATAGTTGCACCATCATTTGTGATCATTACGTCTCCAGTGTAATCGACAAGCATCTTGTCCATTCCTCTTGGGCCTAAAGTAGTTTTAATAATATCAGCAACTATTTTACCTGCTAGAATATTCATTCTTTGAGCATCTTTTCCAGTTATTCTTTGAGATCCATCTTCTTGGACACTCATCGGTTGTTTAATATTTGCCATTTTCTCACCATTATATCTATTAATTGTTCAAAAAATAATTTCTCCTTTTAAAATACTAGTATTGGTTTTAAGTATATAAAAAACATTTAAAAAATTAACGGCGCACTTCTTTATCTGTTTTTGGAATAGCAACGATGTGGTATGGTCTTGTTATAGTCTCTTCTAAAGGACATCCTGCACAAGGAAGTTCTTGAATTATGTCCAGTTTGATGTAATTTGGATAATCATAGATATTTCTTATCTCAATATCATACCCGGTTGTCTGATTTTCATGCATAGTTACTGTAATAATCGTGTATTTATCTTCTTCAAAAATAAATTTTTCTATTTCAGAATTATCTTTATTAGCAACGAACCTATCTAAGAAGATTTCCCATTCTTCTTTAGTATCTATCACAATAGTTGTTCTTTCTGAAATGCCAGAATACTGTCCTTTTGCTATAGTTTCAAATTCAATTGTATTAACATTTTTTTTAGGAGTAAAATAAGTGTAGGATAGAATTATTATTACTAATATTAAAAATGAGGATAATAATATTTTTTCTTTGCGCATATTAATAAAAATTTTTTTAGTTTTTATTTAAGCCTTTATCTAATCATTAATCAGTATTTTTGTATTTTACTTTTTAATTATAATCTAAAATATTTTTATTGTTATTTTATATGATGACCCCATAGATCCACATTATAATTTTAAATATGGCTTAATTTGGGAATAAATATGGAATATCTTTTTAAGAAGAATAGAAATTGCTAGGCTAGGTGATCATATATATAAAAGGCCGGCCTTATTATTTTCATTAATTTTAATGTGTTTTATTAGTCTTTCTTTTGTATATTCATGGGATGATTGCCCTTTTGGTGTAACAAATTCTAGCTGTACCTATCCAGGTGATTGTGGTAGGTATATTGATACAAATAATAATAGAATATGCGATAAATCTGAACCAGCACCGGGGATAATAGAAAATCAATCTTCGGGCCCTACTATTGAGATTACCCTTCCCGATCTCAAAGGAAGCGTCATTAAATCAATGACAATTGAAGAAGTTGCAAATGCTTATTCTATTGATAGTAAAGATTTAATGAGATTATTACGAATAAACGTTTCAACTAAAACTAAAATAGAGGATTTGAGGTCTTTTGGTATAACTCCAAGTATGGTGAAAGAAAGTGCGGAATTACTTTTTATTGATTCTTCAAAAAATACATATGGGGATAATATTACTATAAATTCCGAACATACAACGGAATCAGAATCTAGTAATGGTATAGAAAAAGTAATGAAAGAAGATGTCTTAGTTACATTGGGATTAATGATCTTAGGAGTAATTTACTTTTTTAAACTAAGAAGAAAAGAAATTAGATATTTATCATTGGGAATATCCTTAATTTATCTAGGATTTATCCGTGGTGGATGTCTTTGTGTTGTAGGGTCTTTGCAACAACTGGCTTTATTTCTTAGCGGGGCTATACAGGGTAATTACCTCTATTGGTTCATGCTATTTTTATTACCTATATTATTCTCTATAATTTTTGGAAGAATATTCTGTGGGTACGCTTGTCCTATAGGTGCGTGGCAACATTTGTTGAGAGAAATTGGTTCTAAAATATTCAAATTTGATATGCCAAAGAGAATAGATGACTATTTGAAGTACTTAAAATATATTTTTGCTATTTCGATAGTTGGTATTACCTTATATTTCAAATATCCAATTTTTCAAAAAATAGATCCATTTTCATACCTATTTTCATTTAACTGGACATTGTATGGGATAATATCCGTACTCATTGTATCAATCGTTTCAACATTTGTTTCAAGACCCTTTTGTAGGTATATTTGTCCTTATGGAGCAGTATTAGCCATATTCTCAAAATTCTCAATCTACAAAATTAAAACAAAAAATGGATGTAAAAAATGCACTATATGTGACAGAGTATGTGAAACAGATGCAATTGTGAACGGTCTCGTAAATCAATCCGAATGTATACGATGCAAGAAATGCATTGATTCGTGTAGATTTAACATATTAAAATAGTTTTTATTAAGATTCGATTTATTATTAATTTATTCTTATCTAATATTTTATTTTTTAAATTTAATTTAGGAAAAACTTTAAATATCTAAAATATAATTAAAATTCGTAATAAAATTGCGAAATTCTCAAAGGTTGATTAAATGGATGTTAATGTGAAATTGAAGTATACAAGTACAATTATGAATGCATGGCTTTATGGAGTCGAAAATACGGCAAATATATTTTTTGACAAGCCTAAACTTTTTTATCGCAGATGGGGAACTATATCTATTAAACCATTCATTGAATCCTGGGGAGATCTTGGGATGGAATTTCAGAAAGGACTTAGCCCTTACAATACTGCGAAAATGTTTATCGATGCACTAGTAAAGGCCGAATTTTTTAATAGTAATGATTTTGAGATGGCAGGTGACGATAATAACTTTACCTTTAAAGCAATTCAATGCCCCTACAAATCTCATTGTTCAAGATTAATATCTGAAAAAAAAGAGATAGCGTGTCTTAGAGCAATTACTTTACTTGGTGCGATGGAATTTAACAAAGAAGGCGATTCTCTAAAATATATGTATAAATTTGATTATAGTAAAGAAAATCCTTGCTTAGTATCATTTGAGAAATTTAAAGATTAGTTTGGAGGTTTACTTATGGCTAATAGAATGGAGAAATTAAATGAAATGTTGAAGGACCTTGAGGGGACATCCCCGGACATAGAAGCTTCCGCTGTAGTATCAACAGATGGATTAATTATTGCCAGTGCTTTACCGAAAGACGTCGAAGAGGATCGAGTTGCCGCAATGTCAGCGGCTATGTTATCCCTAGGCGAAAGAACATCTAAAGAGCTCATGAAGGGTAGTCTTGAAGAAGTTTTTGTCAAAGGACAAAATGGTTATATCTTGCTTATGGGGGCAGGAGAAGAAGCAGTATTAACCGCATTAGCTAGAAAAGATGCAAAATTAGGGCTAGTTTTTCTTGACATGAAAAGAGCCGCCGAGGAGATTTCAAAAGTGATTTGATGCGATATGCTAAGATTATAATAACAGGCCCGTTTAATAGTGGAAAGACGGAGCTTGTTAAAACTCTTAGCGATATTAAAGTTGTAGAAACTGAAGAGAAATTAGGAAATGAAAAGATTTCAAATAAAACTAATACAACCGTTGTAATGGACTTTGGTAGAACTTCACTAAACGACAATATAATCTATTTATATGGAACACCGGGACAAGAAAGATTTGATTTCATGTGGGAAATCCTATCGAATAATATGTTGGGTTTTATTGTAATGATCGATAGTACAAAAAGAGATTTTTCTTCAGCAAAAAATATATTAAAATTCTTTATTAATAAAGCGAAAGTACCTTATATCATAGTCGCCAACAAACAGGATCTCCCGGGAGCTTTAGACAAAGAAAACGTTCGAAAATTATTAGATATTTCTAATGATATTGAAATAGTCGAATGCATTGCAACAGATCCAAAATCTTCTTTACAAGTATTAAAAAAAATAATGGATAAAATAAGTAGCTAGAATATTAAGCATACTGTTCAATTAATTTTTTATAAATTGTATTTATCTCTTTTAATTTTTCCTCTGCCTTTTTTCGTGTCACATCACTTTTATTTTGATTTTTATCAGGATGGAGCAGGTCTACCCAGTATCTATACTGCTCTTTTATTAATTCTTTTGTGATATTTTCACTATCTTCTAATTCAAATTTTATAAGTAGTTCTTTAATTGAGATCTCTTCTAAAACATTTTTAGATTCTTCATGTTTATTTTCCCTACGTTCTTTGTATTTGTATTGATATTTTTCATATGTTCTTCTGTTCTGATCATCAGTTTGCTGATTCTTAAACTTTTCAAAATAGCTTCTAATCGTAGTTTCATCAAAATTAGCTGAAGAATGTCCTTCTTTTATTAGATTTAGAGCGATATTAAGAATTTCATTCATTTTTTGGGGATTATGTTGTTTAGAATAAAGTATATATTGATCTTTTAAAATTGAAAATAGTTTATCCGTTATATAATTAGTTCTTATCTTGTTTATCTTATGCTTAGTAGCTATTTCTAAAGCCTTCTCTAGATTATGGATACAATCTTCATATTTACCATATTCCTCGTAGGTACAAGATTTTTGATAATACGATTTGATAATTCCATCTATGGCATCACTAACACTTTTACTCGAGATTCCTCTTCCTTTTGCAATTTCAATAGATTTCTCAAAAGTTGAAATGGCCTCATCGTAACGAGTCTTTTCAAATAAGCTTTTTGCTTTTGTATTATAGATTTTAATTAAATTTTCTTTTGCATCTGCGTATTCAATTGAATCTATTCCATATGTATCAATAACAGAATCTAATACTTTCTTTAAACTTGACAAAGCTTGATCATATAATCCTTTTTCTGAATGATTAAAAGCCATTAAAGTTTGAATTTTAATAATATTCTTTCTAGATAATTCTATTTCTTCGGATTCTGCCAAATTCATTTGATTTTTTAGTTCGATGGCCTTCTCAAAAGTAGCAATAGCTTCTTCATAACGCCCTCTATCACTAAGGTAATTTCCTTTTTGATTATAGCATTTAATGAGATTTTCTATAGCTTCAATAGTTTCGTTAGAACTTTTCCCACTATTTTCCAAGCAAAAGTCTAAAATTTTATTAAAAGAAGTTATTGCATCATCGTATTTATTTTGAGAGATACAATAATGGGCCTTATCTAAAAGTGCTTTTTTAAAACTATCTTTAATATTTTTTATTTCTTCTGGTTTAATTGAGGAGATAGTGGAAGATCTATCTAATGCTATCTTAAAGTAAGAGATAGCTTCATCATATGAGGAATTTTGTAAATAATCTAAAGCTTTTTTTTCAAATAGCCAAACAACATCTTCTTTTGAGCTGACATCTATCTCTTTTTTCAATCCATGAATTTTGTCATTAATTTCATTTGTTTTTTTGTAGTTTCCTTTATCTAAGTATTTCTTATAAAGAGAAGTATACTCTGAGATAAGTACATTTCTTATGAACTTGATCTTTTCGGGATCAGTCCTCAGTAACTTTTCTTTTTCTAATTGTTCTTCCCAGAATGATATTGGGACTTTCTTTTTACTTGCCAATCCTTGCCACCTGAATAAGAAGTCATTATTTAGATCTTAGTATATAAAAAGATGAATATATTTAAGTTTTAAATGTTATTGAAAATTTAATCTTTTTTTGTACCTTCATACATTATTATTCTTACTTTTTCTTGAGTAATCAATCCTTGTTTAATTATTTTGTCTAATTTAGGTTTTATTTTTTCAATTCTCTCGGCAAGATCTACTACCTCTACTATTATAGGTAAATCTGTAGATAATCTTAGTATTGACATTGTTTGCATCTTGCTATTTTTCCCATATCCTTCTATTCCCCTTAGAACAGTTGCTCCCGAAAGTCCTTCTTTTATAAAAAATTCTACTAAATATTTATGTAAAGGTTTACCATTGTATCTATCAGATTCACCAATGAAGATTCTCAGTAAGATGGCTTCTGATTCTTTTCTCATTTAAGACCTCCATATAGATAGAACAAATAATTTACCTAAGAAGACTGCAAACAAAGTCAACAGAACTGTGGCGATTATATTAATAGATAGGTATACAGTATCTTTACCTTCTAATAATCTGAATGATTCATAGCTAAAAGTAGACATAGTAGTAAATGCACCTAATATTCCTATAGTTAAAAATACTCTTGTTTCTTCACTAAATAATCCTTTATTTTCAGACAAATATAATATCACACTCAAAAAGAAACTACCAATAACATTGACACTAAGAGTTCCAGTAGGAAAAGAAGTAAATCCATTTTGTATCCAGCCACTAACTAGATACCTTAATATTGCACCAATAAATCCTCCAAGGCCTACTATTATAATCATATTCATTTTATCTATCTCGATAAATTATTTTTATTTATAAGTTTATATCAAATAAATAATAACCAAAGTCCTATTAGCATTATAGCAACGCCTATCAATCTTTCTTTTATGTTCTCATTTAATATACGTCCTGCTAAGAGGACTGTTATTATCATTGCGGTCATGGAAGCAGGTTCGGCTATGCTTACCTCTATCCCTGTAAATGCTATTAACAAAAATAAATATGAGTAAGCATTTACGCCCCCACTAAGAGTTGCAATTTTCTTTTTTTCTTTAAACAATGAAATTGTTTTTGATATATTTCTTTTTGCAGCTATATAAACAAACAAGAAAATAGAAATACCAACATTTAGATAAAAAGCATAAAGTATCGGAGGTGTAATTTTAATTGCATTGCCATCAATTGTTCTTCCAATAGCAATTAAAATTGAGGCAACTATCATATACTGACACGATTTATTAAGTAAGATGGCTTTGAATGATTCTATGATATTGCTCTTTCTGTTTAAAAATGAAACTCCATAGAACAATAATATTAATCCTAGTAATTTAAAAATTGAAAGTTTTTCACCTAAGAAAATAACTGTGAGTATCAATAAGAAAAATACATTAAAGTTATACAAAGGACTTACTAAAGAAGCTTCTCCTTCGGATAAAGATTTTACATATAACCAAAATGCTATTGAATAAACAAAACTGCTCATTATAACGTAAAATAAAATTGACGAATTAATTATAATATCTACATAAAATAAAGTGGGTAATAAAAAAATAGTTCCAAGACCAAAAAATAAAAAAGTTCCGCTAATACTGTCAGATTTTTCACCTAATTTTTTTACTAGAATTCTCTCAAAACCTAATAAAAAAATTCTAGCACATAAGGCCAAATAATGTATTAGCATGAAATTTCGTATAACAACTAGTATATAAACTTTTAATTAATTATGCGCAAAAATTTATATACCTTTAATTATAATTTTAGTCTATGTTCGAAGAGTATTTAATGGATTTGGAACTTCGAGGTCAGTCTAAAAATACTATAAGAAATTATGGATATACACTTTCTAATTTTTTTGATTACATTGAAAAAAATCCTGAATCTGTAACTGAAACAGATATTAAAAGGTATATGCTATATCTAAAAAATGAGAAGAATGCGACAAATAGAACTATACATAGGCATCTAAATGCACTACGTTCTTTTTTTAGATACCAAAACATTTCTATTGCGGATAAAGTCATGTTGCCTAAACTTTCTAAGCCATTGCCCAAGTTTTTGACAAAGGAGGAGATGACGCTTCTTCTTGAAACACCCAATAAATTAAGGGACAAATGCATTATCAGACTACTATATTCCACTGGACTAAGGGTATCTGAACTTGTAAAACTGAATAAAAATGATGTAAAAACTGAATCCATACACGTTATTTCTGGAAAAGGTGCAAAAGACAGGATTGTGTTTGTTGATCCAAAAACTAGAGAAATGCTAAGTTTGTATATCTCGGAAAGAAGAGACAATAACGATGCTCTCTTTGTAAGTAGTCATGAAGAAAGAATTTCTCCAAGAACAATCCAATGGATGATTAATAGGTATTCCAAAAAATGTGGAATTGAGAAAAAAGTTACCCCTCATGTTTTGAGGCATTCTTTTGCAACACATATGCTTGAAGGCGATGCAGATATAGTTGTTATAAAGGAATTATTGGGGCATTCTAATCTTTCTACAACTCAAATTTATACTCATGTAACAGATGAGCGGAGAAAGAGAGTATACGAAAAAGCGCATCCTTTATCAAAGGAATAAGTTTAAAAAGAACCACTAAAGTCTTTAGTTTGGTGTTTTAATGAGGATAATACTTCTTGGACCTCCAGGGTGTGGGAAAGGAACTCAAGCAGAAATAATTTGTAAAAATTTTGAAATTCCACACATATCAACAGGGGATATTCTTAGGGACAATGTCAAGAGAGGAACGGAAATAGGATCTAGAGCAAAAAGTTTCATGGACTCGGGGAGTCTTGTTCCAGACGAAATAATAATTGGCATGATTAAAGATAGATTTTCTGAGGACGATTGTAAAAAAGGATTTTTACTTGATGGATTTCCTAGAACTATAGCTCAAGCTGAAGCTTTAGATAAACTACTTAAAAAAATGAAAATTCACTTAGATTATATAATCAATATAGATGTTCCAGATGAAAATATTATTAATAGAATATCTAAAAGATTGTCTTGTTCTAATTGTGGTGATGTCTACAATTTAATGTTTAAAAAACCAAAAAAAGAGATGGTTTGTGACTCTTGTGGATTTAAGCTCCATCAAAGGGACGATGATAAAGAAGAAGTAATAAGAAATAGACTTGAAGTTTACAGAAAACAAACTGCTCCACTAATTCAATACTATAACAAAAAAATAATGAATGTAGATGGTCAACAGAGTATTAACGAAGTAACAAAAGATATTCTTAAAATTCTTAAATAATTAATATATTTATTTTATTTGTCCATATATTCATCTAAAGTTTTAGAATTTAGTTTTAGTTCTACTTTATTACCTGAAGCTCTAAGATATTTTCTTGGCATATTTTTATAAAAGAGATTATGGTCTTCTCTTTCTTTTATAAATTGAGAATTATAGTACGTTTCCCATATTTTTTCAATGTCTAATTCTCTGTCATCCTTAATTAATAATTTTATTCGGTCTAGGGTATCTTTAAGATTTTTCTTGTCCTCATATCTTAAGTAATTATTTTTGGAATAATAGGATATCCATACCATTTTTTCATTACCCAGAATTATAATATTATTTTGAAATCTTTTTGCAAATGAATCTGTTACTATTCTCCCTGTTTTATGTTGTGGCTTGATATAACCAAATAATATATTATCATTAATGGAATTGAATCTTACAAATCCTCTTAGTTTGTGGATCTCTGATCTGACTTCTCCTATTTTACGCCTAATCTCAACTGTGTCTGAATCAGCTGAAATATTAATATCGTGCCATGACATTTTCTTTGACTTTTCTAAGAGATTTGATGAAATATTTTTATTGAGTAACAGATATTCAGAAACACTCATTGATTGCATTCTAACCACCTCTCAATTCTTGTGTATTCCCAACCATTAACTTTTAGAAAAGGCAAAGCTTTTTTTAATTGAACGCCTAGGTTTAGAAGTTGTTCCTTCTTGTATATTTTATTATTTTTTCTATAATTAATAATTCTATATGCACTCTTGGGACCAATACCGGGAATTCTTAGAAGTTCATCGTAAGAAGCTTCATTAGGATCAAATGAAGAATCAAGAGTATTAAGCGCTATTTTAAGTTTGGGATCATTATTCTTAAGGAATCCACCATCATCAAATGCAATTTTAATTTCTTTCTCTGAAAAATTATATACTCTATATAACCAATCCATTTGGTATAGTCGATGTTCTCTCCAGGTAGGTTGTGCAGATATTTTTTCTAAGGGAGTTCCACTTACTGGACTAAACACCGAATAATAGACTCTTTTTAATATCATTTCTTTATATTCTTTTAACATTCTTTTGAAAATATCTAAATCGCTCTCGCCACAAGCCCCCACAACTAGTTGAGTAGTTTGTCCAGCCGGAAGATTTTTTTTCAATTCTAATTTTTTTATATAATTTTGCCGTTTTAGAATGTCATTTATGTAACTTTTGGTGCTACTTAACTCAGACATATAAGCATCAGAAGGAGTTTCAATATTTATGCTTAGTCTATCTGCAATCTCTGAAGCCTGTTTGATATGCTCATATGAAACGCCAGGTAGTATTTTAAAGTGGATATAGCCTGCATATCTATATTTATTTTTCAATATCATTAAAGTTTCAATCATTTTTTCGGTGATTAAATCTTCGTCAGAACTAATACCTGAACTTAAAAAAAGCCCCTCTATATAATTTCCTTTGTAGAGCGAGATAGTTAATCTTGCAAGTTCCTCTGGGGTATAAGAGTATATGCGCTTAGTTCCCTTATACTCTTTTGAATTTTGACAATATTTGCAGTCATGTGTACAATAATTTGTAAAAAGAGTTTTGAACATAGAAACACAACGACCATTTGGAGTAAAAGAGTGACAAATACCTGATCTACTTACATTCCCTAAAATCCCATTCTGGTATACCTCTCTCTTAGTAGAAGATGAAGTACAAATATCATGTTTTGTGCCTTGGCCAAGAGTATCTACTTTAGATAGATCAATATCTTTGAAAATAGTTCCCTCATCCCCAATCACATCATATTTGCTTTGAGTCGACAGATGAACTATTTTCTCAAGTGAAGTCATAAGGGACATTACTTAATTTTTAATTATACTAATTTCTAGAGCATTGTTTTATTTTGTAATAAGAGAAATAGAACAAAATAGAATAGAGTATTATTCTAAATATTTTTCTTTTTTATTACTGTTCCTTTTACTTTTCCTTGAAGAGCATTAGATAAATTATCTTTTTCTGTTAAATTAATTACATCTATTTCAATTCCTAGATCAAATATTGAGAATATTTCTGAGAATTTTCCTTCCATACCTCCAGATGCATCTCCTGTTGATTTAGCAAATTTAAAAATCTCATCAATGTTTTCTTCCGAGACTTCTTTAATTAACTTAACTTTTTCTTTCTTTGGATCGCCAGTGTAAATTCCATCCACGTCAGTACCAAATATGACTCTTGAAGGTTTAAGTAATTTTGAGAGATAAGAAACAATTTGATCTCCCGACAATATTGAGAACACTCTAGACTTATCAAACACAAGGTCTCCTGTAAATACAGGCAATAATCCAAGTTCTATTGCCCTTAAAAGTGGTTCTTTGTGAAATTCTACAATCCTACCATTTGAGGTAATAAAGTTAGAAAATGTACCAATCTTAACTGGAGTCAATCCATTCTGCATTAATGCTTTTAGAATAATTGTATCAAGTTCACTTATACTTGATCTAGTTTCAGAAAAGCCTTTTAGTTGGAATTCGTCAACATACCCTTTTCCTAAAGAATACTTCTTTGCAATTGGATGACCAAAAGACCCTGCACCGTGAACTAATATCACTACTCGTCCAGCATTTTTAATCTCTTTAGCAATATTTGATATAACTTCCATATTTGGAGTGAAGTCTTCACTCTTTTTCGTGATTGCTGAACCCCCAGCTTTTATTATAATCATAAAAGATAAAATGAATTAGTTAATAAAAAGGTTCCTATTCTTTAGTAGTTTAAATAGGCTAGATTGGATATTCTATTTACTGAATCAGACTTTTCAATGAATACCCCTAATAAGAATCCTATGATAAAAAAGGATCCTAGAAGCATAATACTTAGCAAGACCATCGATGTCAGAAATAAATTAAATACAAATAGTTCGAATCCAATGACACATCCTAAGGTGAAAACAATCAGAGAACTTAAATTTATTAAGCATAACTCTTTTTTTTGTGGTACTTTGTCTATAACTTCATCGATAAGCGTCTTTACTTCATTTATTAATTCTAAGTCGTCATTTTGAGTGTATGCCATATTATACCAAATCTGGACCCTATTTATAAATTTTTCTGTAAAATAAATATTTTATCTATATAAACTAATAATTATAAATTAATTAATCATTAATCAAATAACCTAAAATTTTTAAATTTATGTTTCAATATTATAAATATTTTATTAATTATTGTCTATCAATATAGAAAATATGTATTCTTACTATTATCGCTCTGAAGTATTTTTGGAATAAACAGAAAAATAATAGAAAAATAAATTTATAGATATCCAGGGATTATCTCAGTATTCAACTTACCTTCTTTCTTGTAAGTTATTTCCCAATAAGGTATCCATGCCAATGAAACTATTTTTACCTCTATATCTGATTTTTTAGGCTGAATTAATACTTCTTTGATTTCGCTAATCTCTTTTTCTCTTCTTTCTTTTATAGATTCAACCTCAATCTTAAGTTTGTTTTCTAGTAGTTCCATTTCTTTATTTAAAGTTTCGATGTCCTTTTGTGCCTCTTGAATATCTATTGCTACCGTTTTACTTTTTTGGTATTTGTTCATTGCTTTGGATGCGGAAGTTGTGGAGCGTCTACCCATAAAGATTTTAATGACTGATTCGCCTGCAGATACCATAGCCTCTTGTTTCAATGAATTTGCTGTCGCTTGTTTTTTAAGAAGAACTTCTTGGGACCGCTCTAGTTTTTCTTTCAACTTTTGAAGATCTTTGCTGTATTTCTCTTCAATTTTATCTACTTCTTCATCTCTCCTTTCTCTAGCCATTTGTGTTATTCTTAAAATAAAATCTGATTTAGATTCTCTAGGTTTTGAATATATCTTAATTAATGGGCTATGATATAATTTGAAGTTGCTGTTATAAAATATAAAATCTGCAAAATTCTTCTTAAGTTCATTAAAATCCTTAGAATCATTAATATTTCCACTTATCTCTCCGAATTTCGCGTTTGCTTCTGGCTTAGTTAGAAGGTTGGATATCTTTATTTCTTCTGATTTCTCCCAGTTCATTAATTCAGAAGAGCGTAAAATTAGAGTCTTTTCTAAGTCCTCCCTTAAGTCGGTAATTTTATCTTGATAATGTATTAGTGCTTTTCCTAGCGCCCCCGGATTATAAATTAAATTAGCCGTTTCAAAAGATATCTGGTTCTGATTTTTATTTTTTATTTCTTGCATAACTAGATTAGAACTTTTAGTTAATGGAATAAAAACTTGTTGAATCTCACTTGAAATTGTTGGACGAGAAGTTGTTGTTTTATCTATTGAAATCTCATTGCTAACTATACTCTTACTAGATGATACTGGAACTTCAGGAATTTTATTTTTCATAAGCGACTTAATTTCATTTTTAGTCAAAGGCCCTCTTAAATAACTCATTGCCCATCTTGTCTGAAATATAACTGGTGTATTCTCATGAACACTATGAAGGATGAATACTCTTTTGCCTAAGTTTGAGATTAATTTATCAATTTCTTCTCTATTTAGAGAACCTTTGGAACTGGAACTTATAGTATCAAGTCCTTCTAATAATCGTTGCTTATCTCTTTCTGTTTGAAGTCGACCTATAAACCACGTTCCTGTATTTGTTAATCCCTTATAATCAAGATCTACTGGGTTTTGAGTTGCAAGAATTATACCGACACCAAAAGCTCTAGCTTGTTTTAGTAAGGTTAATAGTGGTTTCTTACTTGGTGGATTTGCTACCGGTGGAAAATATCCAAATATTTCATCCATATAAATTATAGTTCTAAGACTATTTGTTCCGCTTTGTTTTCGCATCCACGAAATTATTTGATTAAATAACAATGTGACAAAAAACATTCTTTCTGAATCATTTAGATGTGCAATATAAAATATCGAATGTCTAGGTTTTCCGTCTTTATTTTTCATGAATTCTGAGATGTCTAGTGGTTGTCCTTCAAGCCAATTCTTAAAACTGGGCGATGCAATGAGACTATTGAGTTTCATCGATAGTGCCATTCTATCCTTATTTGGAATAAAAGTGTCAATTTCAAAAACGCCTAAAGTTCTGAAGGGTGGATTTTGTATAGATAAGATTAGTTTTCCTATATCTAAATTCTGGTTCTTACTCCAGAAATATTCAAAGATATTTGATAATAATATATGCTCGCGAGAATTAATCGGGTCAGCTTCAATTCCAATTAAACCTAATATTCCACTAACAATCCCCTGTATTTGCTCTCTAATCAATTCTGATTCGTCTTCCCAGCTAGTACTAGGTGCATCAAATGAATGTAAAATGGAAACGGGGGTCCCGGCTTCACTTCCTGGAGTATATATTAAAAAATCTGTGCTGTCTCTCAACATCTTTATTCTTTTTTCATCTTGTCCCCAATCTGAAAGTCCCTTTTTCCACATTTCAGCTTGTTGTTGAGCATACTCTTCGATACTCATACCTTTTCGATTGGCCTCATCTGGATCTACCCAAGGAGAAAAATTTTCCTTTTTTAGTTCAGGAAAAGTAAGCAATAAATTAGTTATATCCCCCTTAGGGTCTATTATTATTGCAGGTATATTATCTAAAGCAGCCTCTTCAAGTATATCGATACATAGACCAGTTTTTCCACTTCCAGTCATACCTATACATACTGCATGTGTAGTGAAATTCCTTGAATCATACATTACAAGGTTATCTGTAAGTTTATTATTTTTTATATCATATTCTTTGCCCAAGTAGAAAGAACCTAATTTTTCAAAATCCATTTATATCGCCTTACCAATGAATAGTACCAATAAAGTATTTATCTTTTAGTTAATAAATCTATAGCAAATATTTTTATTATTTTAATCTTTGATATCATTATGGTCAATCCAGAATTTATCGATAAAGATTTATTTGAGGAAGCTAATAATTATTTGGTAGAAGGATCTTTTGAAAAAGCAATTCAACTTTATGAGGAATATATAAATCAAAATAATTCTTCAGACAAATTAAAGAACATTGGAATGGCTTATCACAATATGGGGGTATCTTATGATAATCTTAGAAAATATGATCTAGCGATTGAATGTTTTATCAAAGCATTAGATTATCATAAAAAAATAGATAATTTCAGAGGAATGTCTTGGGAATGCTTTAGTATTGGATTGATCTTTGGGCAATTAAATAAATTCCAAGAAATGCTCGATTACGGAAAAAAAGCGATTGATTTTGGAACAAAGGCAAAAGATAATGAAATTTTATTAAAATCTTATAATTTGTTAGCTCATGCGTATAATGAACTTAAAGACTATTCGGAATCTTTGAAATATCTAAGCACTGCCTTAGAAATTGCTTTTATTTTAAATGATTCATTTTATTTATCTGAAACTTATTATATTAGGGGAATAAGTCTTGAAAATCTCAATATGAGAACTGAAGCGATAGAATCTTATTCTTTAGCGATTGATAATGGGGCAAAATCAGGTAATGAAAGAATAGTTGCGCTTGCATTTTCAAAAATATCAGAACATCAAGCCTAGAAACATTGAAGAATATTCAAATCCTATATTTTTAATTAAATATTGAAAATTATATTAAAATTTAAAATAATAACTAAGAATATATGGGAAGTATATAATCAATAATCTTATAATATGAAACTTTAGTCTTGCTAATTAAGGTGTAGTAAAATGAGAAAAATAGTCAGAGTAGACCATGAGAAATGCAACGGATGCGGGGTATGTGCTGCTATGTGTCCGCTGAAGATAATTACAATCCAATCTGGTAAGGCCATAATTAAAGAAGAGTTATGCGATGGGCTCGGTGGATGTGTTAGAAAATGCCCACAAGTTGCTATGAGACTTGTTGAAGTTAATTTTTAATTATGTTCTAATATTATTTAGATATTTTAATTACTTTTCCATTATTTAGTCTTTTTAATTCTTTGGTGCATACTTTTACTAATGCGTATTCAGAACCCCCGCCACCATATACTGACTCTTTATCCATAACTTTCGTGTCGATCAAATAATTAGCTTTATAACCAAAAGGAGGGGTACCGCCACAAGGATAGCCTGTTTTTTGTAACATTTCTTCAGGAGTTGCAATTCTAGGTTTTTCTATACCTAATGATTTGGATATCCTAGTTGAACTAGCTCTGTCTTCACCTTTTACTATTGCAACGATAAGTTCATCATTTGAATCGATCATACATATACTTTTTATAAAATTAGTTGGATCAACATTAGCAGTTTTAGAAGCTTCTTCTACTGAATGACAGGTTTTGTCATAAATTAATAATTGTGCATCACTATTGTTGTCTTTTAGAAACTGATTAAGTTTTTTTTCATAAATATTCATAAAAATAAATAATAATAAATATTTAAAAATAATGCGCTAGCGTATTATTTTTAAAGAAAGATTTTTATATTTTTGATTCTAATAATTATAGATGAGAAATTATATTTTTTTTACTACCTTGATTATTATAATGTTTTTATCCAGTTGCTTAACTCCCTCTCAAATCACTCAAGAGCCAACAAATACAAATCCCTGTGAAGGTGTAAATTGCCCAGATATTTGCAGAGGCGATGAACTATGGTCACAGGTATGTGACAAAGGAGAATGCAAGGACCTTAAAAAAATAGATGATTGTTCTGAATATTGTGGATGTAAAGAAGATCTATGTAAGGCCATCTTATGTCAAGATAAATGCATCGATAATTCTTTGTGGTCAAGCAGATGCATTAATGGCACATGTATACAATATCAGGTAAAAGAATTATGCAGTCAAGATTGTGGATGCAAACCTGAATTACAAATAAATGAAATACAACCAATTGAAAGTTGGATCTTCAATGATGAAAAAGATACAAGTAAAGTAATAGCTATGGCTAATACATATCTACTTTATGAAAAAGATAAGATCGGGATAGTTCTTACATGTAGAACTGAAAAATGTTCAGATTATCCTGCAGTGTACTATGGTTATAAGGCCCAAGGAGACAAGGAGTTCCATGATTATATACAAATAGAAGACTTATCCTACTGGAGACCCCCTCTTGATGCATTTTACATAATTTACTTTAGCCCAGAATATTATATGAAAATAGGATATGTTGATTAATACTTAGATAAATTTTTATAATAGGTTAATATCGGAGATTATATACTAGGTGGCAAGATTGAGAATACTAGTAATAACGCAAAAAAAATCAGAAGTACTTACAAGATTACTTGAATCAAAAAATATAGTTGGTATAATTGAACCAAGGGAAGATAATAGTTTCATTTCTAAAATGGAAAAAGCATTATTCAAAAATGTAAAACGTGTTGCCAAAAAATATAATATCCCATATTATTTAATGAAAGATAAGAAACAAGAGATACTACCTTGGATTATTGATAAAAAACCGGATTTAATAGTTGTGTACTCTATGCCGTTTCTATTAAAAGAAGAAGTTTTTTTATTCCCTAAGTTAGGCACAATTAACCTACATACTGCTTTATTGCCTAAATATAGGGGGGCTGTTCCAATTTTCTGGACATATTACTTCTTTGATTTAGATGCCGGGGTTACTGTACATTATATTGACAAAGGTGAGGACACAGGTGACATAATTCTCCAAAAAAATGTTAAAGTTTATCTTGGAGAAAGATACTATGAACTTCGATCAAAATTTGAAAACGTTGGTGCTGAAGCAATTCTTGAAGCATTGTCAAAAATAGAATCTAATAATGTTCTAAGGATTCAACAACCTAAAGACTCTCCAACACCGCGGGCAAAAAGAGTTAAGAGATCAGAATACTATGGTTTAATTGACTGGAATTGGGATATAGAAAGATTATGGCATTTTTTAAGGGGAACCGAGAATTACTTAAAACCCGTTCTGATTCAAAATTCAATAATCAGAAAATTATCAAGAGTAGAAATAGGCAATTTGGAATTAATTGAACATAAATTAACTATTGGAGAATACTATAAAGATACTCAAGGAAAATTTATAGCATGCCACAATGGAAAAATATATTATAAATTAAAATTTTGGAGCCCCTACAAAAAATAAATTTATTAGACAATAACCATTATATCTTTTAATTCTTTTTTCGAAATCCTAGGCAACGTATATTCCGAGCTTGGGTACCCCACTACTAAAATCATAAATGGCTTTTCATTTTCTGGCCGCCCTAATACCTGATTCAAGAACTCCATAGATGTAGGCGTATACGTTAAAGTAGCGATTCCTAATTGATGTAAAGAAGAGATTAAAAATCCAGTTGCTATCCCTATTGACTCTAATGTATAATGATGTTTTATTTTATTTCCCTGATTATCTTTTCCATAAATTTGATAGAAGATACATATTAGGTATGGAGCCTGTTCAAGAAAAGGTTTTCTTATCTCTAAATTCAAGGGTTTTAAACATTCTCTCCATTCATCGGATATTTTGTGGGAATAAAATTCTTCCTCTACCTTTTCTGCCTCTAATCTAATACTCTTTTTTACTTTTGGATCTTTTACAACTACAAAAGTCCATGGTTGAATATTCGCAGCACTAGGGGCTGTGCCTGCCATTGCTATACAGTTTTCTATTATTTCAATTGGTATTTTTTTATTATCAAATATCCTTATCGTCCTTCTTTTTTTCATAAAGGAAAGTAGATCTTCTGATTTTTCAATTGCCTTATCTTTTTCAGCCCCCATTATTACACCTATTTTTATTACTATATTTGTCAATATATTTGTTTCTATCGACTTAATTATTTTGAGAGTAATCCCATAACCCTACATGATTAATTCTAGCTTTAGTCTGTGCCTCAATCAACTTCCAGTATAAATCACTGCTTTTCTCAGTGTAGACCCTGGCATACCCTTTTTCAACGAGTTCTAAATTGAAATTATTGCTATCAACTATTATGTAGGCTAAAGTTCTACCATATTCGTCTTTTTTTTCCTGAATTGAATCATAAGAAATATTTACTTCTTTTTTGTTCAATCTTTGGTAAGTATAATCCTTGGCTTTAATTCCCCAAACATTTAGATGTTCATTTGGTAATCCATACCATTTTTTAGTATTATTCTTAGAATAAGGCTCAGGTGTATCTATCCCAACTAGTCTTATTTTTTGGATTTCTCCGTTATAAAGAACGTCTATGGTATCCCCATCAATAATCTTAACCACAGTAGCAGATTCAGAAATCTCATTATTAACATTAGATTCTTTAAATATATCTATACAGCTAGTTGAGAGAATTATCAAAATAAGTATAATAAGCCTTTTCATATTACCTATCAGAAATATATCTAATCTATTATAACTTTATTTATTGCAGTGTATAAATTAATTAGACATTGCATTTGTTTCTTTTATGAAGAAGCTAGATATTAATGCTACAATTGATGATATCAAAAGTACCAAAAATGCGTTTTGGTAACCAATAACTGTGTAAGAGTCCCCAACCTTTCCATATATTTCTAGTATATGGCCCATAAGGGGTTGATAAATTGCACCCATTAAAAATGGGAAAAAATTTGCAATTCCAGTAGATGTCCCTGCAATCTCTATCGGGAATAGATCCTTTATTAATGCATAACCTATAGCTACTGTTCCAACTGAGAATAATCCTATCCCTAGACAAATAAGATATAATCCTATAGTTGGGATAGATGATACTTTATAATAAAGAAAACTCATTAAAAAAAGTAGTATAAAACTGGATGTAATAACAACTATTTTTCTTCTTTTGATAAGATCTGACAATAATCCCATCAAAGGGCTCCCTATGATCATACCTACCGCTATCATTGAAAGAACTCTACTTGCTTCCACCTTTGTCATTCCATAAATCTGTATTAGATATGGACCCCCCCACAGCCCTCCAAAAGATAGGTATATGGACATCGTACAGAACATCCAGATAGAAGCAGGCCAAAAATATTTATGTCTTAAAATTTTTAGTGCGCCTTTGTATATAGAAACATTTTCTTTTTTGGAAGAACTATTTGGGCAAACTGATTTCATTCCTAGATCTTGAGGACAGTTTCTAACAAATATCCAAACAACTATAGCTAGTAATAGGGTCAAAACCCCAGTTAAAATAAAAGGTATTCTCCAACCCAATGCATTTGATAATATTGCAAGAGGAACTGTTGATACCAAGAGACCAACTCCCCCCATAGCAATTAAGAATCCCGTCATAGTTGCAAATTCTTCTCCTTTATACCATTGGGATAGTATTTTAAGGGCACAGACATACAATGTAGAAACTCCAAGTCCAACTAATATCCTTCCAATAATAGCTAAACTTATATTCATTGACAATCCTAGAAATATGGAACCAACGGCTGCAATTAAAAAGAATAAACTAATTGTCTTCCTTGGCCCCCAAGAATCTGACAAAATTCCAGTTGGTAGTTGCATTATAGCATATGGGTAAAAATAACCTGAAGCTAAGAATCCTATTAAAGTTGCCCCTGCTTTCAAATCATCCATCATATCAATTGCAACAACAGCTGGTGCAACCCTATGAAAGAAAACTAACAAGTAACAGATTCCCATAATAATAAAAATTAGATTTCTGTATAACTTGAAATTCTGTTTCAATGAATTTAACATTATATCGTCCTTTTTAATTAGGTATATGCCCTTATTATAAAAGTATCTGATTTAGAATTATATTTAAATAAATATTATTGCGCCCATAAAAGATAAATACAGTTAGAACAATATACTATGGAATGAAAAAATGATAGAAAAGGAAAGATTATTTGTTGTTCATAAGCATGAGGCAACTCGCCTGCATTATGATTTTCGAATTGAAATCGATGGGGTATTAAAGTCTTGGGCAATTCCAAAAGTTCCACCTACTGAGAAGGGTATCAAAAGACTAGCCGTTTATACTGAGGATCATCCTTTAGATTATATCCATTTTGAAGGTACTATTCCGGATGGCAACTATGGGGCTGGGAAAGTTGAGATATGGGACAGTGGAAAATTTGTTCTTTTAGAAAATCTAAAAGATAAAATTGTAATTGATATTAAGGGTGATATACTCAAAGGAAAATACTGTTTAATTAAATTTAAGGATCAAGAAAAAAACTGGTTATTTTTTAAATGTGGATGAGTAGAGAGAATATAAGAAATAAAAATAGAAATAAATTAAGGTATAATACTATTATAAATAAGCTAAAATGCCAAGTATCCCATGTATCAAAGCAATAATTATTGAGAGAATAGCAAAGGACCTATGTACATTGAAATGATTTTTTATTTTTGATTTAAGAATTGTCGACATTGAAGCAGTAGCTAAGAAAAGGGCCACTGCTATTAATCCAAGATAGAGTATTAATGGATATCCAAAAATTGGGTAGTAAGATATTTCATTTAACATTATTAAACCTCTCAAATAAAAATCTTAAGAGATTTATAAACTTAATTCAAGTTATCTATTGTCAAATTAATTTTTTGAAATATTTTTATAGATTTTATATTTACTTCTTAAATAGCTATATTCAATAAATTCAAGAATATAAAAACTTGGAGCTTTTAGACTTAATAATTATATTTTTAAATTGGAATATTAAATATATTTTAGGTGATAATATGTCTAATATAGTGGTAACTGAAACTAATTTGGGAAATTTTGAAATAGAATTGGATGCTAATAATGCTCCAATTACTGTAGCTAATTTTTTAGCATATGTAAAAGAAGGATTTTACGATGGATTAATATTCCATAGAGTAATCGATGGGTTCATGATCCAGGGCGGGGGAATGGATCAAAATATGAAGGAGAAAATGAATAGGCCACCTATAAAAAATGAAGCTACAAATGGGCTAAAAAATATAAAGTACACGATTGCAATGGCAAGAACTAGTGTAGTTGATAGTGCGACTTCTCAATTCTTTATTAATGTCGCAGATAACTCCTTCCTTGATCATACAAACACAACTTCCCAGGGTTATGGATATGCTGTCTTTGGTAAAGTAATAAATGGAACTGAAGTGATAGATAAAATTAAATCTGTACCTACAACCTCAAAAGGATTTTATCAAGACGTTCCAAAAGAACCAGTAATAATAAAAAAAATGTATACCAAATAATATTTTTTCTTTATTCATCCAATTAGTATTTGAAAAATATTTTCAATATATTATATTAAAATTAAAATTATTTTTAATCTAAAGTTATATTTCCACTACCTCTGCTGCTATGTAGAGAATTAAGTGAGTCTGAAGAACCTATTCCCCATATTATCTCTATATTCTGTCCACGTGTAAAGGCTTTATCGTAGGTGTCTCCTGTATTTAATTTTCTCTTAAACTCAATATATGTAATCCCGTTAGATTCGGTCCCACCTTTTTCGATTAAATCGTCTTTACCCCCCAATTCTATATCGGGTGGATGAGGCCCAAAGGCACCTGTTGAATATACATCTAGTATTGTGGGTGTATTGTTACTTATCCATCCAAATACCATATCTGCATCTTTCATAACATTTGTAGGCTCAAAGCCTATGGAAATCCAACCAGATGTCTGGCCTTGTATGGCCATGTAAAGATATGTATCATCATTATTCCAAAAAACGGAAAATCTGCCAAAATTTTTGCTATTCTTATATTCATTCTGCGAAATTATCCCATCAGAGGTCCAAGAAATAGTTTGTTGAGTATTAATTTCCTGTTTAGAACTATTTTGATTAGTAGAAGTTTGTTCTGATTCATTATTACTGGAACATCCTGCGAAAACCCCTAGGATAAGGACAACTAACAAAAGAACGATTATTTTATTCATTACATTCCTCCCTTATTACCTCATTAATTTTAAATCTTTCTATTATTAAATATTTCTTCTATACTTTAAAATTAAAGAACGTATTATTATTATCTAATTTATTTTTTTGTAATTACTTTATATCTTAAAAAAACGTAATTATTTTCTAATACTTCAACCTTCTTTAATTCAAGATTTATTGTTTCTTTTGATTTCAAAGATTTTAAGAGGTTAATTGAGCTATCACCAACGATATAAGGGGCAAGTATAATGCTTATTTCGTCAATAAATCCTTTTTCTAATAAAACAGAATTAAGAGTTCCGCCAGTATCTGTTAGTAGAGTCTTTATGTCATATTTTGAATATAAAATATCAAAAGCTTTAGAGAAATCAATATTATCCTCTCCAGATATTATGTATTCATAATTTCTATCTTTAAGATATTTGATATATTCTACAGGTGATTTATTTGATATCAGAACTATTACATCTTTGCAGTACTCAAATCTTCGATACATATGGATAATTCCTTTAAGAAGGCCTTTTGTGTCAATAATTACCCATAAGGGCCTCTTATCATCTTTACCATAACAAGGCTTTATAAAATCAGATTCATTTTCTGGAGGTATTTTATCTGAAAACATTTGAAGTCCAGTTTTTGCAGTTATAGAACCTATGAGGTGTGCATCGGCTTGATAATTTCCGGCAACTTGATAATGGAGGCCTATATCACAATCAAAATTCTTAATTGAAAGGTCTAAACTAACTGTGTTATGCATTATTATTTTTGGCTTGTTCATTTTTCTCATTTAGGATAGATTGAAAAGATTTATAATTCTTTTTATATTTCCAAATAATCTATTTAATTATTTTTGATCCTATTATATCCCTAAATAATTATTTAAATAAAAGTATAATATCTGAATTTGGTGTTATGGAAGATTTTAAAGTTGAAAAGGACATCCTAAATATACTTCTTGAAGATGAAGAAGTGATATACGCAGCACAACAATCAAGGGTAAAGGGAGGAGGATCCTTTACGACTCCTGACAAAGTTTACATCACTAATTATAGAGTTATATTTAGGGATCCTAGTATGTTAGGACTAAAAAAATTTGTAAATGATTACCATTTTAAGGATATATCTAATGTCAGAATGAAAAAAGGTATTCTTTCAACTGAAATCTATTTGAATAGTAGATTTGAGTCAGATGAAGTAATTATATCGGGATTGTCCCATAGCGATGCTGAAACTATTGTTAAGTTAATACGAGATGGAATATATGGGAATTTATCGGAGAAAGATAAGTACGAATCTGAATATCAAGAGGATACAGGAGATTTTCTAGATAAAGAAAATGAATTCAGTTATACTGGTAATTCAATAATGACAAATGAAAAGATATCAACTTCAGAAGAAATACTATCAAATCTCGAAAGATTAAATGAATTAAAAAAATCTAATGTGGTAACTTTAGAAGAATTTAATATTATTAAAAAACGGATAATAGAAGAGAATTCAAGTAATTTGACAAATGAAGAAAAAAAGGAAGATATACCTCTTGAGAAACCTAGATATTGTAAAGAATGTGGAAATATCTTAGATTACGTTAAGGAGGGCGAATATAAAGGGGATTATGTTAAGTTCTACAAATGTAACTTTTGTAATAAAACTTATGCAAAGAAAATAGAATGATATTAATGATGGTATTTTATGAATACTGATTATAATTGTGATATAGACAAAATACCTATGGTAGAAATAGAAATAAAACAAATATCAAGAAATCTCATAATCAGGACTTTTAGATGCCCTATATGTGGTAAAGAAAAGAAATTTGTAGAATATGGGTGGGCTTAAATATTATTTGGATATTATTTTTCTTATAATTTCTTTGGGCATTTGTGTTTTAATCGAAATATTTTCTTCGGATAATCCAGCTTTATGAAACCTTATTACTACCTCACTCATAGGCTCTGCAACTTCTATTATATGTTTATCCGGGTCATGTAGTCTAAAAACTCTTTGGCCCCAAGATTCCTCTTTAATTGGATGAATTATTTCTAAATTAGATGATCTGACTTTATCCCAAACTGATTCGATATCTGAAGTTTCAAAGTAAAGCTCTACATCCCTATAATTATTTATTTTCTCGTTTAGATTTTTATTATCAAAAATTATACGCATAGCCCTATCCCTCTGCCAAATTGAAAATGCTTCTTTAAAGACAATATTTTCTCCAAAATCCATTTCTACTTCTAGAGAGAATATATTTTGATAAAATTCCCTTGATCTTTTTACATCCTCAACAAAAATCACTGGCATCATAAATTGTATTTTTGACATGTTTCTAATGTATAGAACATATTTATACTTGTTTTTATTACCTATTCTTGACACGTAAAATATATAAAATAAATAAACGTATATAATAAGATGGAAAAAGAATTTGAAAGATTAATAACGCCGGTCGACGGTTCTGAATCGTCGATTAGAGCTGCTAGAAAGGCAATATACTTAGCAAAAAAAATGGGCGCCGATATAATTGCATTATATGTTCTACATTTGCCAATAAGTGCATATGTTGGACCACCTTATTCGCCTGTAATATATACTGATGACATTGAAATTAAAGAGCTTAGAAAAAAAATGAAAAATGAAGGAAACCAGGTATTGGATAAAATTGAAAAAATGGCTTTAGAAGAGGGAATAAAAATAGCCAAAAAGATTGTAGAAGGCTCACCAGATGAAGAAATTATCAAAATATCTAAAAAGGACGATCTAATTGTAATGGGCGCAAAGGGCATATCAGCAATAGATAGAATATTTCTAGGCAGTGTTTCTGAGAAAGTATTGCATCATGCTAAGTCATCAGTTATGATTGTTAGATAGAATGTTCGTAAATTAACTTTATAGCGGTATATTGTTAAAAAAGAAACAATATATTTTTAAAATAGGTATATATCCCCTTATCAACTGCGCAAAAGATCACCTTTTCCTATATTAAATTTTTTGTGCAGGTCATGTGGGGATACTCCCACATGATTATTATAAATTCTAATCATTAAAATTTTAAATAATATTTTATATTTTAGTTCATGATAACTTACAGAAAAGAACTATGGTTTAATACAAAAAATAGAGTAGAATTTGTTAATATTACTTCACTAGTTGAAACTTTTTTAAAAGAGAGTGGAATAAAAGAAGGATTATGTCTTGTTAATGCTATGCATATAACTGCAAGTGTTTTCATTAATGATGCAGAAAATGGATTGCACCAAGATTTTAAAGATTGGTTAGAGAAGTATATCCCCCATAGCCCAGATAATTATAGGCACAATAGAACAGGAGAAACAAATGGAGACGCTCACATTAAAAGACAGTTTATGGGCAGAGAAGTTGTAATTGCGGTTACTGAAGGCAAACTTGATTTTGGGCCTTGGGAGGAAATATATTATGGGGAATTTGATGGCCAAAGAAATAAGAGGGTGCTTGTTAAGATAATCGGTGAATAAATAAATTGAAATAAAAGCCGAAAGATTTCTAAATAAAGCCCATCAAGACAGTAAATGATCTCTATGGCACTAAATTATGTTAAGAAGAAATTTAGATATTCGGTCCTGAAGGGTGATGCTTACGATGTCGGAAGGACTCAAGGAGAATCAATCATAAAAAATCCACAAGTAGTTCGGTTTTTCGCTGCTAAGAGAAGATTAATTAATTCTCAGAACATGATTGAAATAAATAGTTTATATGAAGAATTTTCCCCATCTCTCCTTGAAGAAATAAATGGATTTGCGGATGCTTTGGGCGTTCCAACAGAGAATCTTAGATATCATAATTATACTTGGCTTACCCCAAGATGTAGCCAATTTGTTGTCCTTCCATCAAAAAATGAAGAAGGAAAGATATATGCTGCGAGAAATTATGATTTTAGTTATAGATTAGATGATATGAGATTTTGTAAGACTTCAATAAAAAATAATTATTCTAATATGGGATTTTCTACACTTTTCTTTGGAAGAATTGATGGAATTAACGAAAAAGGGTTAGCTATAACAATGTCATCAGCTGGTTTACCGGTTGGAAAATTTCCAAGCATGAAAAATCCAAAAATCGTAGGCCTTCAATTCTGGGCAGTCATGAGGATAATCCTCGATAAATGTAAAGATGTAGATGAAGCTATCAAATTAGTTGAAAAAATACCAATGGCTTATAATGCCAATTTTATTGTTTCGGATAAATCAGGATCTGCAGCTTTAATTGAGACTTATGATGGAGAAGTTGCACACAAGAAAATCAGTTCGTCTACAACAGATAATTTTCTCTGTGCAACAAATCATGTCGTCTTACCAGAATTAGTTCATAATGATTCAAAGAAAATGCAAAATTCCAAAGTAAGATTTGAGTTGATTCAATCAAAAATAAATGGGAAAGATATTATATCGAAAAATGATATTAAAAAAATTTTATCAGACACTTATCCAAATGGTCTGTGCTGTCATTACTATACTGAATTTTTTGGAACTATGAACTCGGCAATTTATAATCCAATAGATAGGAAGGTCGACATATGTTTTGGAGCTAGTGATTGTAATCCATGGTATTCCTTATCTTTTGAAGATTCTAAGATCGATGAATATGAAGTTTTATTCCCTAAAGAAAAAGCCCCAATTGGATTCTGGAATTTCGATTAATTATTATTAATATCTTTTCTTTATTAAATATTTTATACCAAGGCTAGCACCAATTAATATGGCTATAATATCATCAATCCAGCCTATCACTGGGATAAAATCAGGTATAAAATCAATTGGGCTTATTACATAGAGTAAATCTAGAATAAGAAATATCAAAGTGGCTATTTCTTTTGGCCTCTTTAGAATGGGATTTCCTTGATTATCCATTTTATCTATTGTATTATAGTGGGTATATTTATAAAAATACCCTTTGAAGCTTATTCTTCTATGTCCCTCCTTTTTGAAGGATAGAGCCTGTAATCTTTTTCAAGTAAAACAAGTTTTAAGACATCTTCATCTATTTCATTACTCTGGATCCTGGAAAGAAATTTCTGATAGTTTATCATTGTTAAATCTTCATATAGGCCTTTCATTTTTATTAAGCTAATTAGGTCATTCTTATCTTCGGGTAAAACGCATTTTAGTGTTTCCTTAACTGAAATCTTCTTATTAGAACCATAAACAATATTAATGTTCTTACTTAGTGCGAAATCTATAAGGTTTCTTTTGATTATTTCTAATCTATCTTCTGTTTCCTTTTTTATCTTATAGAGCTCAGTATATTCATCAACTAATTTAACTCCCGAATCCTCTTTGAACTCTTCAAGAGGCTTTGTATCAATTTCAATCTTATGTTTAAATGAAGGACAAAGGCTTTTGTAGACACAGTAATCGCATAGAGCAGTGATATTTGTAGGAAAATCTTCACATTCTTCTATGTCTCTGATTAAGCCCATAGTTTCTTCCTGAAGAATTTTGAGTTGTTGATTACTTCTAAAGGAAACCACTTCTTTATTGAATGCTAGCATATGCCATTTCAAAACTATTTTTTCTGCATCATTAAATCTATCATTTACCCAAAGAGCATACATCGCAAGCTGTCTATCGGAATCTGCTTCGTGCTGGAGTTTCATAGTTAAGTTTGTCTTGTAATCGCAGACAAAGTAGGTATTACTGACAAAGCCAAGTTTATCTATCCTTATGTGATAGAAATTTCCGTCTGGAAGCAATAACTTATCCTGAGTTTCAAGGCCTAGAATAGTCATTTCATTAAAAGGATGGTACCTGTTGTAATAATCAGAAATATATTTCTCACCCATTTTTCTATAATTATCGGATGTATACTCTGATTTTACTACAACTATATCCTCTGTATACTCTTTATCCCAAGTATCTCTATAAAATTGAGTTATTTCTTGAAGGGAATTAATCTTTTGAAACCTTGCATTTGTATAGAGTTTTTCTAAAGTTCTATGAACTATATCCCCCATGAATGCTTCGATAGTAGTTGGAACTTCTGGTTTAATTTTTTCAATATATTGAAGCATGTATTTAAATTGACACTGCTCAAAAGTGGATATTTTCGAATGAGAATAAGTTGCCATAATATCATATAAAATTAAAATAAAAAGAAAATAAAGGTTTTGGTTATTAAAAAAGAATAGATAGGATTTATCTCCTAATCTTGTAAATTTTTACGTAACCATTATCGTATTCAAGTTTGAAGTTATTTAAGTCGTTTTCGTAAATTATCATTTGAGCAAACAATGTGTCTTTGAGGGTTGGAGGGATCATTATTGCATTTTGTTGCGTAAGATACATTATTTGAGTAATAGATTGAACATCATACTTTACATTTTCGTAAGCAAAGTTCTTTCCTTGAGGATTTTCAATTATAAAGTTTGAAACACCGTACCTCTGATTGTTCTGTTCGATATAGCAATATGTTGATTTTTCATCTGTTACTAGATAAAGTTTAGTATCGCCGCTTTCGTAGACGTATGTAGTAACAGATCCATTTCTCGCAGTACCTTTGAAATAGAAGTAGGCAGTACTGAACACCTTTCTTTGTATTACTTCGTTAAGTACCCCAGTTTTGATAAGAAGGCTTTGATCCACAATTACATGATTTAGAGTAAATCTATTGCCCGTTTCTTTATATGCAGTTTCTTCCATATTAACTATGCGTTGTAGTCCTGTAGAGTCTGTTGAAGCAAGAAGTTCAGAATAACCTGTTATCCATGGGCCCATACCAGTTCTCATTCCATCGGATATTGTGCTTCTTCTACCAACTGTTTGTATCCAGTACCCATAGTCCCACCAGTTACATACAACTTCATCTTGGGGAGTATTACCATCAAGCCATACCAAGGAAGAAAGCCAGCTGTCACTTAAATGTGGCACAAGGCTTGTTTTATAGTCGTTTGAGTTGTAAACAGAAATACCGCTAAATGCAATTAGCACTATTGTAGCTAAAGCCAATGCCTTTTTGGAGCTTAAGTAGACTTTTGAGAACTCATAAATACCTAGTATACCCAAAGCAGCGAAAATGGCTAGAGGTATCCCAAAGAAGAATGCATTTCTTAACATCTGATATGCCATAAAGGCAGTGAATAAAAATGCAGATAAGAATAGAAGGTTCTCGTTTGGGCTTCTTTTATTCTTGATTAAGTAAATAACATAGATTGCGCCTATAACTGCCATTATGGGGAAGATATAGAACTTATCGACTACATCTACGAATGTCATTGCTTGCCCTTGCCCCGATATTCCATGGACATCTGACAGAAGCAAGAAGGAGATTAAGTCATATCCCAATATGAAATATGCCGCAGCAATAAGGGCAACTGACCAACCTACCAACGCTGCAAGATAATAAATCTTGTTCTTAACGAATGCCCTTGTCACATGCATTAATCCTGCAAATGCAAGCCCCATTAGTGTAAGCTCTATTCTAAGTGGATCATTTTGATAAGGTGGCAATAATATGATAGACAATCCAAGTCCTATAAAGGCAGAGATAATCAATGTCCAAGTCGAAAGATCTCCCATTAATCTATCCTTGAAAGTCTGCTCCTTTTTGTTTTCGATAGCCACCAAAGGCTGTAAAATAACGTAAATACCTATTATTATCGGTATGAAGAAAAAGTTTCCATAAGAGTTTGCGTATAGATATATAGCAAGAGCTGATAATACTCCATAAATCCCTAAAAACTTTGTATCCTTCTCTTTAATGATTAATATGGCTATTAAAAGGCATAACAAGAAGAAAGGGCCGCCCAAGGTATCCTTTTCCATAAATCCGCCTGTAGTTCTGTATATATATGCCGGCATAATTGCTAAGAAGAACGAGGCTATTACAGATAGATATTTGTTCTTCCATACTTTTTGTACTATGAAGAATACTATGACAGAGCTGATTAAACCTAGAACTATCGGTAGAACCATGTGGACTTGTAAGAGTTCAATACCAGTAATCTTTGATATAAAAGAGGTCAGGATAGGTACTCCCTGAACATCTTCTTCTAAGAAATATCTCGTTACAGTTGGAGCCATTGGGTCGATCTCAGGTAATCCACCTGTTAGGTAATATGAAGCCTCTCTCAAGAAGTAGTAAGTGTCGTAACTCATCATTATGCCATATTGTAAAGACCAACTCCTAAGAAAAGCGCCTAAAACAAGTGACAAGGCCAAAAGCAAACCTATAATATAATTTTCATATGGTAATTTGAATTTGATTGATTTATCCTGTTTTTTATCTCTTTTCCTTTTAACCATGAGAATAATGAATTTCATTATTTTATATAGTTTACTCTAAGCTCGACATTGGATAAATTTATATTGTTTAAAATTATATTATAAGCATGTCAACAATAGTTCATTTTGATGTCCCAGTAGATGATATAGAACGAGCAAGAAACTTTTATACTAAGTTATTTGGATGGAAGATTAATCGAATGCCAGGTGAGATGGAATATTACGGTATATCTACAGAGGCTGAAAATGGAAAGGAAGGAGTGGGCGGTGGGATGGGAAGGAGAGGAGAACCAAGCCAGAGAATTACGAACTATTTTGGGGTGCCTTCTGTAGATAAATCATTGAAAAAAGTTGAAGAGCTTGGTGGAAAAATAATTATGCCAAAAACAAAGATACCGGGATACGGTTATCTAGCTATATGTATTGATACTGAAAACAATGTCTTTGGTCTTTGGGAATCAGAATAGTTAATTTAGATATTTTTTCTTTAATTAGATTTTTTTTTGCAAATCCTTCTTGAACTAAAATAGCAAAGAGTTATAATTGAATTAGGTTCATTGGCCTTATAGCTACAAGGAGTTCAAAATATGGGGGTACTACCAACCTGGGATGAGAATGAAACAGGGCAAAAGCCAAAAAAAACATTCTATGAGAGATTACCTAAGCTTTTACCTTCAAAGGAAGATGTAGATAATTATGAATTCGATATGAAAAATGAGATTAAATATTTTGTTCCAATTGTTTTTATGTTAGCTTTGATAATTGTAGTCTTATATCTTCAAAAATAGTATTCATGAACTTATAATTAAAGAATAAATAATAAAAAAATTAAGCCTTGTTGAAAGTAAGTAGAACTTTGCCATTACCATCAATCAGTTTTAACTTATTCCCTTCTACTTTAAAGGTCTTTATCAAAGCCAATGAAGAAAGAAAAGTTGTTTCTTGTTCCATTACCGCAGGGTTAGTGCAATGCATCTTAGTAGCACCTATCAATCCAAATGTAAGGGACTTTCCTTCTAAGGTATATTTAGCAAAATAACTATTGCATCCAGAAGAGCCAGATATCCTTCCATCTTTGAACTCAAGGTTCATCTTAGTATTTGATACAGGACTAACAGAATGCCCCAGATTGTTAACATATGATTCAAGTTTCCAAGAACTTCCTTCAAGATTTATTGGCTCACTATTGCACCCAACAAAAAAAATAGAAACAAACAGTATTAAAACGATAAATAATACACTATTTCTCATATTATTTCTCCTTTGATTTGTTCATTAATTTTAACTTCTTTTAGTATTTAATACTATCTTTAGATCCAAATAAATATTAGTTTTTAGTACTAAATATCTTAAATATACTATTAGATAGTAATTAGCTATTTAAGGCGATAATACAATAAAAGTGAGACATGACAAGTAAAGACGATTATAATAAATTACTTCTTTTTATATATAAAGAATTAATAACAGAAAAAAAAGACGGTGTGGGGCCGAAAAACGTTGTTAAAGAGTTTCATGACTGGTCTCCAGAAAGGATTAATGAAGCCTATTCTCACTTAAGGGACAACCATTACCTAAAATGTATCTCCTTGCCATCTAGCTATAATGGAGTATTTGACTTTTGGATTCAAAGCCTTTACCCATATGCAATAAAACTCGTCGAAGATGAATTAGAACATAAAAAGCAACAGAAATTAAAAGAGATATTTAATGAAACTCCATGGGAAACTATTAAATTTATTAAAAAAGAGGATAACAAGGCTATTTTCATTGATGCAAACATTATTTCTGAAACTGTAATAATCGGCGATACAAATCTTCAGGTTAGCCCAGGGGATATAATTGAAAGAAATCTACAGAATGGGTGCATGGATAAATTAATAGTTCTAGAAAATGGCTTGATTAAAGAACATAATGGTATACCTACTCATTATGAGACAAAAGTCAGAAAAGAATAGATTAATTATTTATTTAAAATATTTCTTTTACCCGCCCTACTTCCCCACTTGTAAGGCGTACTTTAATACCGTGTGGATGTGTCATAGAATTAGTTAGTATGTCCTTCACTATTCCATTTGTAAGTTTTCCAGAGCACTGATCCTGTTTTAGTACTATTGAAACTTGCATTCCTGGTTTAATATTAGATCGAGTATTTCCATTCATACGTTCACCGATTAATTATTAATAGTTCACTTCTTCTTTTCACAAGTTGGTGGCATTTGACATCCACATTTGTCCTTAACTCCAGGAACAATAGTTCCATCTTTACACCAGTCAGCTGGCGGCGGAGCAAATTGAGGACAATCTCCACATTCTTTATTATTAGAGTCATTTGATACAATGCATGCAGCAAATAAAACAACTATCAATATTAAAAATAATCCATAAATTATCTTCATATATACTCCCTAGTTTCTATAAGGATATAACATTATATAAATATGCTAGTTTAGCAGTTTTTCAATTAATAATAAAAAGACATAAACTTAGTTTACTATAGTGATTCTATGGAGCATATTAAAGAGTTTTCTCAAAATGACAGATTTGCAAAAGAGCTAGGCATAGAATTATTGGAAGTATCAAAAGGATATGCGAAAGCAAAGATGGATATCAATGATTTTCATATGAATTCAGTTAATACGGTTCATGGCGGAGCTATTTTTTCCTTAGCAGATTTTACTTTTGCAATCGCGTCTAATACCCATGGGAATATATCCGTTGCTCTGAACGTAAGTATCTCTTTCTTGAAGGCAGTATCCCAAGGGACTCTGTTTGCAGAAGCCAGAGAAATATCCATAAATCCAAAGATAGGGACTTATGAAATTAGAATTTCAAATGAGCAGGACGATTTGATAGCAACTTTCCAGGGAATGGCATATAGAAAAGAAAAAACTTGGAAACAGCGATAAGGTTATTCATCATCTTCCGTCAGCGTATTTGTTATGAATAGATCCTTTAGCATCTTACTAAGAAGTATCTTTATCTGAGTATTATATTTCGCCTTAAGCTTTTCTATTTCTTCATTAGAATAGTTATTCGTAGATATTATTTCTGTAAAAGGATATTTTGAAGAGATTAGGTTAAGTTCTTCCATATATGAAGTAGTTTCACCAAATATCTTTTTTATGGCCACTTCAACTGAATTTAGAAGAACTATTAGATCATCCTCATTTTTAATACTCTCAAAATCTTCTATTAGTGCCTTAATGACCTTAATTTTCCTGTTCATACAACTACTCACCTTTATGTCCATAATTAATATGTGGTCTTTTTATTTATTTTTTTCGATTATGAATTATTCGGTAAGTCAAATCATTAGCTTTTTATTAAGTATTATCCTTAATTTAGTGGTGATATTATTCCGCTAGTTGAAATATACATATGGAAAGAAAATACAGATGAAAAGAAAAATGAAAGATTAATTCAAGAAGTTTCTAATTCTGTAAGCGAGATAATTGGTGCGCCTCTCGACGCTGTTGAGGTATTGATAACTGAAATACCGAAGGCTAACTGGGGAAAGGGTGGCGTTCCAGCTTCAAAATGGTATAATAGATAAATTCAGTTTATAAGTGAAAGTATGCTAATCGATGTTTCTTTAAAATTAAAAGAAGGGATGGTATTTAGAGGGGGTTCTCCACCATTTTCTATTACCTCGATTAAATGCTATCATGAGAACGAAGGCGAATACAGTACTTCGATTATTAATACCCCTGCCCATATAGGGACACATATTGATACTATTGTGAAAGATAATTTGATAGAAGTAGATAGACTCATAGGTAGGGGAGTTTTGATAGACATCTCCAATGTTAAAGAAAGTCAAATTTTGATGGAACATATTAATAATCCAAATCTAGTAAAAAAAGGTGACTTTGTTTTTTTCAAAACTAACTGGAGTAATAAAATAGAGAGCAATGATTACTATAACCATCCCGAACTATCTTTTGAAGTTCTTGATTTCTTGGTAGGAAAGGGGATAAATATGGTTGGAATCGACGCTTTGGGATTAGGAAAGGGTAAGAATCACGGAATCTATGATAGATACCTTGCAAGTAAAGGGGTATTTATAATTGAGAATCTTACTAACTTGGATTTAATTAAAAAAGAATCATTTATGGTATACTGTTTTCCATTAAGCGTCGAAAATCTAGAGGCAATACCAGCGAGAGTTGTTGTAGATGTTTGAATTATTTTATTTCAATTAGATTATAATGTTTTGTTCCTAAACCAATCTTCTCGCTGTAATCTAGGATATACCTTCCTCTTCTAAAAACAGTTCTGTCCTCTCTCTGAGATAGTTTGTCAAGGCATGCCATATCTATTGCTACGGGGTCTGTTGAAGCAAATATCCCTAAATCCCTCACAAAAGGTTTCATCGCATGACCTTCGCAGTCACAGTTTTTTGTTATATTCAAGGCAAAAGATATGAATATAATTTGCTTACCTTTTTGAGCTGCATAAGCATATTCAGCCATTCTCTCATAAAATTTTCTCGAAACAGATCCAGTCCAATTAATTTTCATAGTTCCGTGAGGGCATACTGATATACAGGCGGCACAACCTATACATTTCCCCTTATCAATTCTTGATATAAGTCCTATCTTGATTGCGTCAGAGGGGCATGTTTGAACACATTTTTTACATTTTTTGCACTGAAGAAAATTGAGTATTGGGACAGTATTTGAATGCTGTTCAAGCTTCCCTCCTCTAGCAGCACAGCCCATTCCTAGTTGTTTTATTGCACCACCAAATCCAGCCCCAATATGTCCCTTGAAATGAGATAATACTATCATCTGTTTCTGCTTAGAGATTTCCTTTGCGACTTTGCACGTCTTTAAATTTTTCATGCTTATCTCAACTTCATCGTAATCTTCTCCAATATCGCCATCGGCTATAAGAATTGGTAGTTGAGTAAATCCATGCTTTAATGCAAGTTTGATATGATCTTTCTTTGTTGTTCTTTGGCCTCTATACAAAACATTTGTTTCAATAAAAGATGATTTGATTCCATTATCTTCTAGAAAATTTATTATGCCTTCATAATTCTCAGATTTGATAAAAGTAAGATTTCCTTTTTCCCCAAAGTGAACCTTCAAAGGGATATATCTATCTAGAGAAACTCTTTCATCTTCGACAAGTTTCTTTAGGAGAACTTTTGCTCCATTGCTGATTTTTTCTGTTTCAGTGGGGGAAGGCATATGTATAAAATAAACATTTGTCAATAGAACACCTATAAAGATTAAAGTAGATAATTTAATAGTTATTTAATTCTTTCTATATTTTTATATAGTATTGTCTATAAATAATTAACAAGGTGAATTATTTGGCATTAAGGGAAATGACACCATATAGAAGATTTATGTCCGCTATGACTGGTGGTAGAGTGGATAGAGTACCTGTAATGACATTTTCAAACTACTGTAAAGAATTAATGGACTCAACAAATGTAACTTGGCCCGCATGTCAGACTGATTCAAAGGTCATGGCACAGTTCCAAGAGGGAAGGTGGACAGTTTGGGGCATTGATGTTCTCTATTCTCACAACGATTTAGTATCCGAGGCAACAATGCTTGGGGCAGAAATAGACCTTGGAACAGATATAAGACATCCCTCCGTTAAAAGACATGTTCTTGAAAAGGCGAATCCGATAGAGTATAATATGCCTAAAGACGTTATATCAAAAGGAAGAAATCCAATTGTAGAGAGTTCAGCTAAAGTTTTAGTTGATAAGTATGAAAAAGAAGTACCAGTTCTAAGGGCAGTTACAGGCCCAATGACTATTGCTGGCCACCTTTTCGGTGTTGACAGAATATTAATGTGGTCAAAACAAGAAGAGAAGAAATTTGAAGCTAGTCTTGATATTTGTACTGATCTTTGTATAGAAATAATTAGAAACTCTCTCGATTCAAGTGGTGTCGATGGATTTTCTATGCCAGACCCTACGGCATCGGGGGATTTATTAGACCCAAAAGACTTCCAGTACTTCCTTGAACCAAGATACAGAAGACTAACTAAGGAAACAAAGGATGTTGTATCCATGCTACACATCTGTGGCGACACAAGAGGATACATGGACAGAATTCCACATACCGGATTCGACGCATTCTCATTTGAGGCCCCTGGAACTTCTGTAAAAGAAGCTAAGATCGGCCTTGGAGATAGAATTACACTAGTCGGTAGTGTAGAAACAATACCGGTAATAATGCAAGGAGCACCTGAAAAAGTTTATACACAATCATTAAGAGATATGGTGGACGGCATAAATATCCTAGCACCAGCATGTGGAACTCCACCATTTACTCCTAATGAAAACATAAAAGCTATGGTAGATGCAAGTAAATCAAAGATTAATAATATTAATTAATCATTATTCAATAGATATTATACTCACGGGGCATGAATCAACGGCTGACTTAACACAATCAATTAAAGTATTGTCAACTTCTCCTTCAGAATCAATATTTCCACGATATTTTTTAGTTATTTTAGAACTTTCTCCTGGCTCTAGAACAAAAACATCAGGACAGGTTGAACTGCAATTTCCGCATATGATACATTCTTCTTGTTTTATAAGTACTTTCATGACTTTCACAAAAAAATAATCAAAGGAGCCTTTTATAAATTTTCATGTTTAATGGCAAGATAGTATAACATCAATTTATTATACATAGATAACTGTCACTAATAATTATTATAAGAACTACTAGGATTAATTAATATTATTATAGTGGTTTATTTTTCTTAGTTCTTTTTTCTTTCTTCCTAGTGTTAAATGCATAATTTTCCTTATTACCCTCATCAGATCTTTTTTTCTTTTTCATATAATCCTTTATATTATCTACTTTAAACTATATAAAAATATCTAAAAATGATATACAAAGAAATTAATATAAATAACAAAGCTCAATAATTATAGATACCTATGAACAATTATTTTCTAATATTAGTAATATTTGCTATTATAAAAACTTCTGCACTTGCATGCAATAATAGAACTTCTATGAGGCCAGGATTAAGGCCAAATAGAGGCGATGGAATTCTGTTTGGGATTATCGTAGGTATTTTTATTGGTATTTTGATTAGTTTAGCGTTTAATCATTTTGTCTTTGTTATAATAGGGCTGTTATTTGGCCACTACATTGGAATTACAATTGAAGCTTTAGCTTGCCCAACGCCTTCAGATAAAATAGTATCTTATAGAAAGTACTCACTGGCAGGTACTATTGTGGCTATAGCAAGTGTACTATCTGCAGCTTTGGCAATTGATAATTATTTTAATATAACTTGATTAACCAATAAGTATTTATTTTCCCTTCTTGAATATATGTGGGTGATAATGTCAAATCTATATATTTTAGAAATGTAGCTTTATCTCTAATAACATCAAATCCAATAGCGAAATATTCTTTAAGATTACTCACTGACAAGTGCAAAACATGTAACTTGTCAGTTTTAGAACAGATTTTGAAAAATATCTTGGCTAATGAAGAGATGGATAAATGTGATAGATGTAATCGCATCTATAAATATTATAGGCCAGGTATTAATTTATTCATTAAACATAATTCTAAATTTATTTCTGATTCATTTTTATCCTTCTCAAAGCTAAGCGACGATTATAATATTCCTTCATATGCGAGAAGTATGAATTCTCTTTTGCGAGGAGTTTTAGAGTATGGAATCAGAAAACCCCTAATATCAAGCGTTCCTCTATCAGCTGTCCTTGAAATAACGAAGAATTGTAATCTAGATTGTAGTTACTGCTACATCAATAAGGTAGGTGGGCATAAAGAGCTAACAACTGATCAGTGGGTAAATATTATTGATAAGCTTAGCGATGCAGGTGTCGCTTCTTTATCATTTTCAGGCGGAGAGCCTCTTTTAAGAAAAGATTTTTTCACCCTTTTAGAATATGCTAATGCCAAAGAAATGAGTACATCTCTAGCGACCAATGGAACAATGATTGATCAAAAAATAGCAAAAAAACTTTACTCAACTGGGCTAAAATATATCGATATAAGCATCTTTAGCTCAAACGAAGAGAAAAATGATTTTCATAGGAGAAAAGGCTCATTCAAGAAAGCAATTGATGCCGTTAGGTACTGTAAAGACTCTGGATTGTGCGTTGGGCTTGCAATCACAATGACTAGCATTGTAAAAGATGAAGTTGAAGATTTTCTAAAGCTTGCCAAATCGATTAACTGTGATGTATGTAGCTTTTTTAACTACATTCCAATGTCAAATGAAGAAGATAAATTGAGCCTAAGTAATAATCAAAAAGAAAAATTAATCAGTGAAATGATAATAAAAAGAAGAGAATACGATCCATATTTCAAAGAAATAACAATACTCCAGGCGCCCGAGGTGGCAAGACTTCATTACGCTATGCAAACTGGCGAAAGTTATGAACTCAAGCAAATTGGATTTACCAAATTGAATAAATCTGAACACCTCTTAGAATATGTTGGGGGATGCTTTGCTGGAAGATTTATCATAGCTATAACAACTTCAGGGGATATTTTACCATGCCCCTTTTTTAGAGTCAAACTAGGGAATATTCTCATCGATGATATTTTGAATGTATGGAGGGAAAATCAAACTTTGATGTCACTGAGAAACAGAGAAAATCTGAAAGGCAAATGTGGAAGCTGCAAATATAAAGTTTTGTGCGGGGGTTGCAGGGCAAGAGCATTTAGTCAATCAGGTGATGTGCTAGAATCAGACTTCACATGTTTGGCATGAGTCGAATACTGGATTATTGAAAATAATACTGCCAGTATTATAAGTGTAAATAATACATTGTTATTTCTTAGAGTAATTATTAATGGCAAGAATGCGTATGTGGTAAAAAGAAATATTTTCTCAGGGACAATAATCGGATCTGAATTCGAATTTTTTGAAATACTTTTTTTTATTAGCATTATTATTATGAGTACTATAAGTTCGTAAAGAAATATACCGGGCAGTTGAAAAGATAGTTCATTTAGCATAGCAAATATCAAAATTATGATTATATAATAGTCATTTGCAAACTGATAGATTATTCTTTGATTCTGAGAATCTGCCTTGATCCTATTAATAAAAGAGAAATCAACAAAATCTAGTAATACAGAGATAATAAAGGCTAGCAGAAAGAGTATGTAATGATTTAAATAAACGAAATATAATAAGAATGGCAACAATATTATCCGCATAGGCAATGTAGCTATAAAATAAGAAGGATTATTTCTATCGCTAAAAATGGATTTCCTATCAGAATTATCATCTGGGTAAAGTAGATATAGTAAAGAAAGTTCGATAAAAGCCCAAGAACCCAAAATTAGAAGTATATACAAAAGTATCCTATATGAATCAAGAAAGAATATGACTGGCAGGAAGAAATAATAAAAACCTATGAAAAGTTTTGCCGAATATGTATGAATTCTGGAGCGCCCATGATTTTTTATTACGAACAATATTCTCTCAAATAAGAAAGCTAATAAAAATATAGAATAGGCTATTCGATTATCGGTATATATTTCTGGCTTAATTAAATAAATAAAGAGAAAAGATAATAGGAATAAAATACCGTCTGCCATAAAATCAAGGTGAGATCCAAGCTCAGATTCAGATTTCATTTTTCTTGATATTGGGCCATCTAAATAATCTGATATTCCACAAGTATAGAATACTATGGAGAAGGCTAGAAGATTCTTGGCATATGCGAAGTAAATCAAAAAAACAATAAGAATGACCCTAAGATAAGTAATGGAGTTAGCTATAGATAATTTGTTTCCTGAAGGGACAAACATGCAATATATTTTGATTTCTATGTATATAGTTTTTACTGTTTGGTCTTTCTATAGATAGAATACTATAAATTTTCTAGGATTCTTTTCAAATTTTTTCCTTCTTCTTTCATATGCTCTTCAGTAGTCTCTAGAATATGGTCAACTTTGTCCTTGTTTAATCTAAGGAACAATTTCCCAAATCTATAATATGTCAATGCTGTAAAGATTGAGTTTTTTCCTTTAGGCTCGATCAACCATTCAATCCTAGGGCACATAAAGGAGGTAGGAAAGTCAAAATTGAATGCTATTTTTCTGTATGGAATGATTTCACTACAGACGCCTTTAAGTTTTCCAGTTTCTCCACCCATAGTCTGTTCCGAATAAATAGTTGATCCAACTTCAAGTGGATTTCCTTTTTTCCATTTGAACTGTATATGATCTTTAGGATGCCAGAGTATGTAATTATTTTCAATGTTATAAAAAAAATCCCAGAGCTTCTCTGAAGGTACCATAATCTCTATTGAGTGCTTAAGAATAAATTCTTTATATATTTCCATTTTTTCACAGTAATCCTATATCCAATTAAATATTTATACTTGTGGGATAATATTCACCGAAAAAGATAAATAGAACAAATATTATTATTAAATGACTATTATCATAGTCGAATCTAGGATTGTGATTTAATGAAAAAACTATTGATTTTATTATCAATCCTGATTTTATTAACATCTATGCTTTCTTTAGCGCTCGGACAAAAACTTAACTACATTTGTAATGATACATTACCTTCACAATGCCAACAATGTGTAGCTGACCAATGTACTTGTAGAAACGTTCCTCATTTTTGCTGGTGCCATGATCATTGCCAATGCAGGGAATATCCGCCATTTTTATGTGACAACATCCCAGCAGAATGTGCAAGCTGTTTGTCTCCATGTTGTGCTCTCGAAGGATTCCAATGGTGCCAAATATTTACTACTTGGTATAGTCCTTACTGGATGGAAATATACGATGCCCAAGTCAAAGGATGCTATGCAAAAGATTTAGTTTGCTATAATGGCAATACAATTTTGGACCAAGTGGTGCAGACAGAAAATAGTGATTGCTATGTTTATGAAGGGTATAATAGTCTTACTCCATATACTTATGGTTTAAATGGGGTTTTCGCTGTCAATGGAAATGGACATATCCCTAGGCTGACTTTAATTGTTCCATCATGTACAAACTCTAGAACTTTTTTCCAAACTCCGCCGTCATGTAATCAAACCAATATCTTGAAAGAGGCAAATTTAGATATAAAAAAACCTTGCTGTTATGATGTAAGGAATTGTGGTAACAATCCCTCAGTTGATTGTTCAATTCCTTGTAATGGCTATGAAGTGCCCCCTAACTATGCATGCAATAATAACGAGATTATCATAATGGATATACATAGTATCGATGGAACTGTAATTATAAATGGTAGATCTTATCAGTTTAATGAAAACTGTTTGGAGGGATACCCCAGTGTTTACCCTGGTTGTATGCAATGGGTAGTCTGGTACAACGGTGAAAAACCTTTCGAAGAAGTTCCAGGAATTGTATATGTAAATCAAGGAGTTCCAAGAACTATTACCATCGAAGGTGATGGTTCTATGACATTTACCCTAGAGCAGAAGTGCTGTTACGACTGTACCCCGAAGCCATCGTTACCTTCTACAATTCTCTATCCAAAGGTCGACATAGAAACACTTTCGATAGCAGGAGGGCCAATCATCATACAAGACGGCAAGATCCTTTCATCGCTCACAATCTCCCCAGGTGTCCAGCAAGCAATGATCCAAGTTGAGAACAGGGGGTTCTTTACTCAGAACGATTCGAGAGTCAGATTCGAAGGTTTACCTGAAGGGATGACTGTATCAGTTTCTCCAGATTCGCAAAAAATTACTGCACACAATATCGGTACGTATTCTGCCTCATTTACAGTAGATCCAAACGTTCCATCAGGCACTTATAAAGTGACTTTGATAGCATACTCTCCAAATGGAGTGTTTGATACAATGACTATAGACTTCGTAGTTTCATAAATTTATTTTTATTTTTCATTTTCTTTTAACCACTACCCTTTTAAAAAAGAAGAACTAATTCTCTTCATGGCAGATCTTCAGAACATTTCTATGATTATTGGTGCAATGGTTGTTATAATGGGCGTATATATACTTCTTTCGTTGATAAAGATACCAATAAGAGAAGACAAAGATGCTTTGGTACCAGAGCGGGTAGAATTTAGTAAGTCTATGATGATCTGGCTTGCAGTTGGAATTGCATTGGGATTATTATATGGGCAGAATGTATTCAAAAATGCTTTATTTGGTATCCCTGCAGGAATCGGAATAGGCTTATCAATGGCAGTTTCATTTGGCGGCTTAAGAAAACCTAAGACAATGGGCCAACTAAAGATGATGAAAAATCTATTGATCACAAGTATGATCTTCTTGATTATAGGTATTGGAATGTTTTTGATATTGCTAAGTCGATGATTTTTTATTCATATTTTCCAAAGGCATTTTTCCAGTTATCCGCTATTTTGATAAATTTAGGATATCCATTTTTCATAATAAAATCAATGCTTGCTTATACTTTTTGTACTTTTTTAATGAATAAGTTTAAATATTTGTTGACATAAATGTATGTAATTATTATTTCCGAGGGCCCCATGATTAAGAAGATACTTAAGCTTGTAGTAATATTATTAATACTATCCGCTATTTCTCTATTCATACTTTTCAATTCCAATACCATTATCGGTAGAGACTTCCGATTTGGAGATGCTAATGTAAATCACTACAAGGTATTCCCTTATCATAGTTTGATTGCATCGGAACCTTACTTTGAATTTGAGAAGAATTATTCAGAAGAACTTGTCAAAGAAACTTTTAGAGATATCGGGTATGGGGATAACCAGAAAATCGGAGATCTGGATATGTTCCTTGAGAAAACTAAAACATCTTCATTTATTGTCATAAAGGACGACAAGATACTATTCGAAGAATATTATAATGGTTATGACAGAGACTCGATTGTGACATCTTTTTCTGTTGCAAAATCATTTACTTCTGCTTTGATTGGAATAGCTATAGATGAGGGATACATCAATTCAGTTTATGACCCTATAACTGACTACATCCCTGAATTAAATGAGAGGGATGAAAGGTTTAGCAAGATAAGAATAATAGATCTTCTCCACATGTCTTCTGGAATTAAATACGATTCTAAATCTGACGGTAGAAACACCTACTATGCAGCCGATTTGAGAAAACTTGCTATTGAGAAAACTCAGATTGAATATTCTCCTGAAACTAAATTTGAATATAATAACTATCATCCTCTTCTTTTAGGAATTATCCTAGAGAGATCAACTAAGCAACCAGTTTATATCTACCTTCAAGATAAGATATGGAATCCAATAGGCATGGAGTATAACGGTTCTTGGAGTACAGACGAATTTAATTTTGAGAAGATGGAGAGTGGAATCAACTCAAGAGCCATAGACTTTGCCAAATTTGGCAGATTGTATTTGAATAAAGGCAACTGGAATGGAAATCAAATTATCTCTAAAGATTGGGTAGAATTATCAACTCAGCCATATTTTCCCAGCGCGCAAGGATATTATCCGGACGTTTCATTATTCAGGGATTACTCTACTTATTATTCTGGGATGTGGTGGGGCATAAAAAGGGACGAAAACAGCTATGATTTCTTCGCCCTTGGTAATTTTGGTCAATTCATTTATATATGTCCGGATAAAAACTTGATTATAGTAAGAAATGGTATTGAATATGGTGAGGACATGGAGAACGATGAGGTTGACTGGTGGCCAATTATATTCTATGAATTTTGTAATAGACTACCCTCTGATTGAATTATTAAACAATAATATTCCGCAAGATTTATAGATATGAAATTCATTCTTATTTCGTTAAAGAGGATTTTATGAGTGAAGAAGAATGTTGTCCTAAGTTTGATCCAAAACCTTGGGATGGGAAAGTATTTGAGTGGAAAAATAAAAGATTTGTGAAGGACAGAGTATTCACACTTTTCTTCATGCCGATAAATTTTGGAAGTGTAATAAGTAGACTAACCGAAAAAGTAGAAAAAGCCAATGCAAAAATGCCAGATGCACTATGTCTTTCAGATCACACTTCAAAGTTTAACATGGATCTTTATCTTGCAGTAAACAAGGAGATTCCTGGTGCAGAAAATGTCACTCTAAGCGGAAAGTTCCTGAGTAAAGTATACGAAGGCCCATTTGGAGACACTGGCAAATGGTGTGAGGATTTTAAAGAATATGCAAAGAAGAAAAAACTTGAAATCAATAAATGGTATATGTGGTACACTACCTGCCCAAAATGCGCTAAAAAATATGGCAAAAACTATGTTGTAATAATTGCAGAAGTCGGCTCTTAAATTACTTTTTTTTATTTACCATTTCATTTTGTCTGATTCTTTCTTTAACTATTCTTTCAACTATATTCAAAGGGAGAGATTTTTCCACTGTGAAATGGATAGTTGTTCCAGAAGTTTCAAAATCTTTTAGTTCATCTTTGAATACCTCTAAGATTGATTTGTTTACAACAAAGAAACTACAATATTTTTCATGTGCCATAAAATGAACTAATGCACCCTTGTACTTATAAGTTGGTATACGATAACTTATCACTTCTTCGGCCATAGGTGCAGCTTTTTTGATTTCACTACGTATATTTTCAAGAGTTTCTTTTACTTTTGGAGGCAGATTGTCCAAATATTCATCAACATTTTTTGCTAATTCTTTATTTTGTTCCTTTTTCATAATAATCCTTGTGAAATGAATAGACTAAAACAAATAAAATTTTTAGATATATTAATTTATTTATGATGCCACGAAGTATTTATATGCGATGTTTGATAAGTAAAAATGGTGTAAATTATGAAGATACCTTCTAATGTCAAGGAGATATTCGAAAAAGAAAGGTTCCACCAACTTGCAACAGCTTCAAAAAATGGAGAGCCAAACTGTTCATATATTGGCGCCAAGTATCTTTTGGACGATGAAACTATAATTGTAGTTGATAATTTCATGAAAAAAACGTTAAAGAACATCTTGGAGAATCCAAGGGTATCAATAGCTATTATTAGGGAAAAAGAAGCTTATCAGATTAAAGGTAATTGTAAATATCTAACAGAGGGACCAATATACGAGGAAGCAAGAAAATGGATGAAAGCAAAAGGAGACAGGTATCCCGCAAAAGGGGCCCTTTTAATCGAAGTAACCGATATATTTTACTCAACTTCAGATGAGAAGGCAGGACTCCCAATTTAATTTTAATTAATATATTAGTTAGGAAGGATCAAAATGAAAGTTGGAATAATAGTATATTCAAAAACAGGAAATACTTACTCTGTAGCTGAAAAGGTGCAGAAAGCTCTTGAAAATGCAGGAAATTCTGCAAATATTGAGAGAATAGAAGTAATTGATGAAAAACAGACTGATATAAATAAGATTCAGATTCAAAGAAATCCAAATCTTGAGAAATACGATGCAATTGTATTTGGAGCACCGGTCAATGCTTTTTCTCTCTGTCCAGCTATGAACGCCTACATGTCCCAAATTCACTCTCTAGGGGATAAGAAGATCGCATGCTTTGTAACTAAAGGTTTACCTTTTGCTAGTACAGGGGGAAATCAAGCTATTGGGCAGATGAAGAAAATCTGTGAATCCAAAGGCGGAGATATATGTGGCTCTGGAATAATCGTATGGAACAAAGACAAAGAAAAACAGATTATAAAAATGTCTGAAGAACTGAGCAAATTGTTCTGATTTCAGTTTTAATTTTTTTCTTTTCTACTTTTTATTCTGTATTGATAGTAAGATTATTATACAGGGTATGATTATTATATACGGGTGTATTAATGGAAAAAGATTATAAAGATTATATCATTTCCGTTATATCCAAAATATTATACTTCAAAAAAGTTATAAATAAAATCTTTGTTATATTCCTCATAATATTATTGTTCCTAGTACCAATAGGCGGAGTATTAGGGGAAGATTATGCTGTTTTATTTGATGCCAACAGTGATTGTGTCTGCAAAGAATTAAATTCTTTGGGGATTCAACTAACTAAACATACTTCTGGGATATATACTACCAATATATGGGGCGCAGCTGATAGGCATTCTGGATTAAGATGCACATATACTAAAGATTCAGGGACTGGCAGAGATACAGCATTTGAAATGGAAATTAAATGTTATAAAAATAGTTCAGAAGCCTCAAATAGTATTAAGAGGCTCAAAGAACTCTGGAGTAATGAATCCTGGACCCCGATAGTACTCCCCACCTATGAAATCAATGGTCATAGGCCAGTAATTATTAGGGATGAAAGATCTTCTACAAGAATGAGTTACATCCAGAAAGTACCTGTATTAAAATCGGATGATAGCCTTGATTTTAGCTATGCGGGAATGACTGTCTTCGTTTATCGTGATATTTTTATAGTTAGTATATCTTATGGCGGTTACAGCGACAGCACTGCAAAGGCAGTAGATGCCCTAGAGAAATATGCGAAAGATTTAATTGACCAAAAAATAGCAGGAATGTCTCCTGAAAATCACCCTCCCGAAGTTAAAATAACATATTCTCCTAAAAATCCAACTGTAAATGATACTATAATATTCTCAGTAGATGCCTCTGACCCGGACGGGGACAAATTGAGTTATGAGTGGTATAGAGGATTTAGCCTTAATTCTAAGTCAAAACCAAATTCTAAAAGTTCAACTTTTGAGTTAAATAAACCTGTTCAAGGTATTTACTCTATTTCTGTAAAGACAAAAGATGGGAAGGGTGGCGAAGCATGGGATCAAGTTGAAGTTCATGTTTCCTATTACAAAGCAGACCCTAGTGATAAAAATATATATTTAGATGCAGTATATGGAGAAATAACTGTCAATGGAAAAAAACTGAACAAAGGTGAAATATTAAAACTTAAAGAAGGTGATATTATTGAAACATCTTCTTCAGATTCTGGTTCAGGATATGCAGCTTTAAAATTTGCACAAGATGGGGCTCGTGCAAGTATCCGTCCAGGTACGCGTCTTAAGTACGATGGAAGAAATATATTGATGTGGAGAGGTGATATATACTTACCATATACATCACAAAAGTGGTATTATACAACTACTGAAGGGTATAATCTAGGGATTCGGACTGGACATGCGTGTACGGGTGTTTATGGAACTGAGTATGAGGTGGCTGTCAAAGAAGATGGTACCTCATCTTTTACTGTCTTTGATGGAACTGTTAAGGTTTCAGATGTAAAAAACAGGAAAACAGTCACTGTAAATGCTGGTCAAAAAGCAACTGTCCCTCCAAATGGCGTTCCTTCTAATCCTGTGTCCTTTGATGTAAACACGTATGATAGATGGTGGGAAGATGAGCCTTTCTACACCTCTAGCACTATGCTAAGTGGTCTTAGTACAATACTTCCAATTGCTATTGTATTGATTGTTGTTGGTATACTTTTGTTAGTAGCTCTACCTAGGGTCAAAAAAGCAAACGTTATGAAAATACACTCACTTAAAACTCCTTCAATTAAAGTGTCTTCGGTCAAAAGTCAAAATAGATGTCCTAACTGTGGTGTACCTTTACATAATGCTAAGATATTTTGTAATAGTTGCGGAGCCAAAATAAAAAACATTCATACCTTTTGCACATATTGCGGAAAAGAAGCAAAACCAGGTGGGGTCTATTGTGAAAGTTGTGGAAGAAAATTATAATCTTTGTATAAGAAAGATTAATTTAATAATAACTACCTCATATATGGGGTATAGGGGTCTATTAAGATGTTATTACAGATTTTGTTGATTCTTTTGGGGATTATATTATCTTACTTGGCAGTGGTTATTTTTTATCCCGGTATTTCAGTTGAGCCAGAGCTAATTAAGAAGAAAAAAGTAGAAAAAACCGTACCAAAGTGTAGGCAGGACGTTAATATAGACATAGATGATACATTTATCAGTGCGTGGTTATATATGCCCCTAAATACAAACAAACCTGTGCCTTGTGTTATTTTAAGCACTGGATTTGGGGGAACAAAGGATGTATTGTTAGAGCCTTATGCCGTTCGATTTGCAAAAAATGGAATTGCTGCAATCACCTATGACTACCGTTATTTCGGTGAAAGTGGAGGTGAGCCAAGACAACTGTTTCACGGAAAAAAACAGCAAGAAGACCTTAGGGCCGTTATCAATTATGTAAGGGACAATAAAAAAATAAACGGTGATAAGATTGTGCTGTGGAGCACCTCTGCAGCAGGTGGATATGGAATCAATGCAGCATCCGCAGATGAAAAAATTGCAGGCGTTATAGCCCAGTGCCCAAGTCTAGACCATAGCAAAGATGACAAGATTATTTTTGAAAGAGAAGGAAGAGGGTATTTCATAAAACTCTTTATACATGCTCAAAGGGACAAAGGGCGTTCGAGGTTTGGTTTGCCTCCACATTATATACCGATTGTTGGGAGACCTAGAACCTTAGCTTTTTTGAATGCCCCAGAAGCATTTGCTGGATATGAAAATATTTTTTCTGAATCTGACTATTTTATCAATAAGTTATGTGCGAGGAGCTTACTTATCCCACCTGGGCCAGACCCTATAAAAACTGCCCCTAAAGTTAGATGTCCTGTACTACTGATTATATGCGAGAAGGATACTCTTGTATCCCCAGATTCTTATAAAAGAGTTGCCGAGATATTAAAAGAGAAGGTAACAGTCATTAAATATCCAATTGGCCATTTTGATCTTTACAAAGGAGAATCTTTTGAAAAGGCAATTGCTGCCCAAATGGACTTTGTAAAAAAGGTAACAGTATGGAAGGGCTAATAAGGTGGTTATCTTTTATCATTACCCCAATAACAAAACGATAAAATCATAGAGGATACTATGAATGCCAAATATAATTTTTGTCTTAAAAGAGTACTCATAGTTAAATAGAATAAAGGATTATCAAAATAGGTGAAAAAATGGCGATATATATCACAAATTGGACAAAAATAGGTAGAGATGGAAATTATAGGATCATAAGAAAGATTGTAAATTTGCCAGGGATAATAGCAAATGATATTTTAGACTGCTTTGGCATAGCTAATGTAATCTTAGGAACGTCTGAAGGAACTAATTCTGATAAATACTATGTTGAATTAATGTCAAAAGATATGGCCATAGAATTAAAAAATGATACACTTACAATAATTAAAAATAATGAAGACAAAGAAAAATCGGACCCAGTTAGATATTCTATAAAAATTGTAAATCCATTCCAAGAGATCGAAGAAGACTAAGACAATATATAATTAAATATAAAAAATAAAAGGTCATCTTATATCCAGAAAATAACCTTTTACTAAAATTCTTTATCTTCTTGGATTTTTCTTCTGGAAACATTCCCTGCAGTAAACAGGCTTTGTTCCATCAGGCTCGAATGGTACTTCAGTTTCCGCTCCACAACTTGAACATGTTGCCTTGTGCATTTCACGTGGGCCTCTACCGTGGCCACCTCTTCCTTCACCATACATTTTAATTACTTCCTTTATTTGGCTATTAGCAGCCGAAAAAGTAAATGTATTATTAATTTATAAAATTTATTAAATTTAGATATGAAATAAGAAGAAATCAGTCAAGATTTATGTTTTCAGCACCCTGTTGAATTTTCCTGAACAGTTTTTCAAATTCTAGAGGTTTCAACCCATCCTCTTCGCAATCATGATTTGAACAGTAATAGTTGTCGTCATATGCAGGCAAATGAATCCATTCATTATTAATTCCTAAAACATCTACAAAATACCTGAACCTTACCCCAGCACATCTTCCACAAGGCTTGTCCTCTGCAATTAACCAAAGTTTATAGGTGTATTTTTTTCCATCTCTTCCAGCTAAAGTTATCTTTTTTGTATATGTTTCCTTATAGGCTAGAGTGTCCATCTCCCAATTATCGTTTCGATTACTATCAAAATCCATTAAATCGCCTTTTTGGGTAAATATTATTAATAAATATGCATTATATAAGTTTTATTATAAATAGGCCCTCAAATTGGGTATGAATGTACCTCCATATTATTTATATATGATAAAATGGCACCATAATCATGGAAAAAAGAATAGCTGTACTAGTGACAATAGCCATGTTGGTAGCCTTTATTGGGTGCACAACAGAAAATCAGACTCAAGTTGAACAAACAATAATACCTGAATCTACTCTGGATAAGGAACCTGAACCTCAAATCCAAGAAACAATTGAAACAGACCCAAAAGAGGCGCAGACATATTACGCAGAAGGTTTCACATTATATAAGCAAGGAAAGTATCTAGGCGCCCTAGAAAAGTTTGATAAAGCCTCCCAAATAGATCCTAATTTTGCCGATGCTTGGTACAACAAAGCTGTTACACTAAGTACACTTGGAAGGTATGAAGAAGCAATACAAAGCTATGACAAAGTTATTTCTATAGATCCAAATCATACAAAAGCCTGGTGGAATAAGGGGGTAATCCTCAATAAGATTGGAAAATATGAAGAATCCCAAGAGTGTTTCGAGAGGGCAAAACAACTAGATCCAAGTTTAGAGAATATAGAGACTTAAAAAAACAATTATACAATCTAATAATATGTCATTGATAACCCTATATAACTTGGAGCAAACAACCCAAGCTAATGAGTAGTCCAAATAGAGCAAATATAAATAAGAGTATCTTCTTCATTTTACCCACTATTACTATTGATTTCTTTATATTTAAGATTATGGAAAAAGAAATTGCTCCTAAATTAATGGATCGCTTTTGATTAATAATTAAATTTTCATTTTTTTGAATGCATATGTGCCAAAAAGGATCATAACAATTGCAAAGACACTTATTATTAAAAAATCAAAGGCAATGTTGAACTGGGAGATCCCGATCAATGCCCCCCTTATCCCATCCACAGCATAGGTAACAGGATTAACAAAAATGAACGGGGATAGCCAAGAAGGCAGATTACTTATCGGAAAAAGAGCCCCTGATAAAAAGAACAGCGGGAAAATTAGAAAACTTCCGATTAACTGGAATCCCTCAGGGCTTTCCATTTGAGAGCCAATTATGAGGCCGATACTCACCAGTGCAACTGTTGTCATAAATAAAAATGCCATTGAAATAAGGATAGAGATGAGATTTAAATTAAGGCCTGGCATTATCCCAACGGAGACAAATACAAATCCTATACAGATCAAAATAATTATCTGAATTAAAGTATCGGTAGAACCTCCAAGTATCTTCCCAACGAAGAGGGACGTTCTTCTCAGAGGTGATACAAGTACTTCTTTCATGAAATCTATTTTTTTGTCCCATACGATATAAACTCCAAAGAATACTGAAGAAAACAAAGCAGTTTGGATCAGTATACCTGGATAAATAAATGATTGATAATCTATTTGATTAAATACTCCAGTAAATGAAACTGCAGATCCAAGGCCGCCTCCGATTATTAGAAGCCAGAGAATTGGATTTACAATAGATGAAATTATTCTTGACCTTTCTCTTGAAAATACTTTGATCTCTCTATACCATAGTGCATATATCCCTTTTAATTCGCTCATCTTTTCCCTCTCACATGCATCGCTTTTTCTGCCCAACTACCTTCAGGTGAATCTTCTCTTATCCCCCTACCGGTATAATGAATAAATACATCGTCAAGTGTGGGTGAACGTATTTCAGTAGAGTCAACCTTTCCGACGGTATTTAAGATATCCTGGATATGCATATTGGCATCTTCAACAGTTAAAAATACCTCATCGCTAGAGGCAGCAATATTCTTTACATAAATTAAATTCTTTAATGGCTCGAGGTTTAGGCTCTTTCCCCTCAATTTGATGATGTCCCCACCTAATTCTTTCTTTAGGTCATCTGGGGTTCCCAAAACAACGATTTTGCCATAATCAATTATTGCAAGCCTATCGCACAGTTTGTCAGCTTCGTCCATGTAATGCGTAGTTAAGACAATGGTAATTTTTTCTTCTTTTGCTAGTTTTTCTATATATGACCAGATATAATCGCGTGATTGAGGGTCAAGACCTAGTGTCGGCTCGTCCAAAAATAATACCCTCGGATGATGCATAAGTCCTCGTGCTAGTTCCAGTCGTCGTCTCATCCCTCCAGAGTATTTCTTCACCAGATCATCTTTTCTATTTGTTAAATCAACAAGCTCAAGGACTTCTTTTATTCTTCGCTCTTTCAAATCGTCAGGCATATCATAAAGCCATCCATGGAGCTTCAAATTCTCATAGCCGGTCAATATCTCATCGGAGCTTGGGTCTTGAAATACAATTCCTATAGATTTTCTAACTTTGTCTGAGTCTTTAACTATGTCATAACCATTAATTGTTGCAGTTCCGGATGTCGGTGGCTTTAGAGTTGTTAGCATAAAAATTGTAGTTGTCTTTCCTGCTCCATTTGGTCCAAGCAGTCCAAATATTTCTCCTTCTTTTATTTCTAGATTAAGATTATCAACTGCTGTTAAATTTTCAAATTTCTTTGTCAGATTTTTAGTTGAAATCATTAGCGCCACTCAAATATTTATTTTATTCCAGTTTTATATTAACTAAGCACACTAAAAAATATTGATATAAATCTATTTCTATTTACTTAATAAAAGAATAATAGAAAAAATATATTTATTCTTCTTGGTTTCCTTTGAGTATCTTTAGTATCCATTCCATGGGTAAAGACTTATTCACTGTAGACGGGGCAGGAATCAATCTGTGCAAGTTGAAATTATTCTGCCCGAATTTTGGCCAAGGCGAATTTGCATATACGTTCATAATATATGCATTATCTTTTTCTGTCCATTTAGAGTTACTTTGTATTGCATAAAGTTTGTCATCAAAGCTGTTTATGTATATAGTTCCATCAGATCCTATCGCGGGGGATGACCAAATACCATTACTTGTGGGGAAATTCCATAAAACTGCTCCTTCCGGGGATATGGCATATAGGTCATTTCCAGCACCAACATAGATTTTATTGTCTGGACCTATTGCTGCTGAAGAATAATATATCTTAGGTATAGTGGTAAGTTTCCATTTGATAATGCCGTTGGTGGGGTTTACCGCACAAAGCCCTCCGACACCATCTGCAACACCTATATAGATAGTCCCATCACTTCCTATTGCCGGTGAGGCACTTATCATTCCACCTAGCGAGCTGTTCCATTTTGTTGTGCCGTTAGGGTTTACTGCATGTAATTGATTACTATTTTGGCCAGCGATATATATTGTTCCATCTTTTCCGACTACAGGAGATGATTTACTGTTCAAATTAAATATGGTGCATTTCCATTTCTCAGAGCCATCGGGCTTCACAGCGTAGAGTTCATGATTACCTCCAACATATATAGTTCCATCAGGCCCTATGGCTGGAGAAGATATATCAATGCCCTGCCCTCCAGTAATGTAACCCCATTTGTAAGTTCCATCTGAAGCTATTGCATGGAGCGTTCCATTTGAGTAATCAGATTTACGGCTACCAATATATATGGTACCGTCACTACCTATTGCAGGTGACGAGTATATAGTTTCACTTGTTGATACTTCCCATTTCTTTGCTCCGTTTGGATTTACCGCATACACTTTACCAGCATGAGTACCAAAATAAATAGTGCCATCAGTGCCGATGGCAGGGGAAGATCTTACCTGACTTCCTGCCGGAAAGGTCCATTTCTTTGTCCCATCTGGATTTATGGCGTATAAATTGCTATCTGAACTTCCTAGATATATCGTTCCATCTGCCCCGATAGAGGGCGAGGATATTATTGTGAAAGGGACATTATATTCCCACTTTTTATCGCCGTCTGTCGCTGAAACAGAATTTAGTCCTATAAAAATACTACAAAAAAGAACGCATATAAGAATGATATTTATGATTTTTTTCATATTTTCACCATTATTGGACGTTAATAATCAATTTCAACTAATATATAAAATTTTGGGTTCTGCCGATATGTACATCTTATATAGCAGAAAATATATAAGAATATTAAAAAATGGTTTGGTTATGGAATCATTTCACGAGTACGTGGGCGAATATAGAAAAGAGATGAAGAAGGGCGCCGTTAGCAGGGCATACAGGGTTTTGATGGAATATATAATGGATCTCAGGACGCACTTCAAAAACAATTATCCAGATTATTTTGTATCGGGTCTTTATTATGGATATATGGACATGACATATTTTTCCTTTTCTCCCGAATCATTGAAGGATCGAAAGCTGAAGATTGCTATAGTTTTCATTCATGACACAGTTAGATTTGAAGTCTGGCTCTCAGGACAAAACAAGCAGATTCAGACAGAATACTGGAAACTATTCAAAGAAACTGATTGGGATAAACATACTATTGTGCCTAACACAGAAGGTGTTGACTCTATTATTGAGGAAATCATAGTGCCCAACCCAGATTTCAGAGATCTAGATGCTCTAACAAAAGAGATAGAGGAAGGAACATTGAAATTCATAAAAGATATAGAAGAGTTCTTAGATTGTAGATAGAATTATTTTTTCCATATCTTTATATGTTTGAAAATTCAATAATTATAGGTATTGAAATGCATCCGCTAGTAAAGATATATTTGGAAAAGCAAACTCCGGATAGAAGTAAAATAATGGAAAAATTAAGAGAGATTCTAATTGAAGCAGTTCCAGGGCTAAACGAAAAAATGGAATATGGGGTAATGTGCTATGATGATCTATACTACATCGCAAACCTCCCAAAACATATTAACATGGGTTTCTCGATTATTGGATTAAACCCAGAAGAAGTTAAATTGTTTCAAGGTACTGGAAAGACAATGCGCCACTTGAAATTCGTTGATATTGATTCGATCGATAAAGAAGAGCTCCTTAAGATTATCAAATTAGTTCGTGAGAAAGCATCTCCAGTACACCCAAAAAACAAAAAATAATATTTTGCATGTTTTCCATATTCTTATATACACGTATATACAAAATTGGTTATATGCATACTTCATTTTGCCCTTATTGCAATGCTACGATTGATGAGTATTCTATAAGGTGTCCCAAATGCAATTCTAAGCTAAAGACTATATGTAAAAAATGCCAAAAAATAATTAACACGAACGAGGGCGTATGCCCTTATTGCGGTAGAGAGAACTATAACGAATCTATAACTCCCATATACTATGAAGATCTTACCCGAGAGAACAAGACCCAAATATACTCTGATACAATTCCAATAGAGACAAAGACCCAGATATATTCGGATAGCCCACCTATTATTAATAAAAAAATGGCAAAACCTAAGCGCAAAACTAATAATTACCCTCAAAATAGTTATTATAATCACAATAAAAAATCTAGTTCTAATAAATTAATTGTTTCTTTATTCGGGATCCTATTTTTATTATTGGGAACTCTGATTATTTTGGCCTTCTCAATGATACCAAATCCCGAAAAATATTACAATGAAGGTGTCAGATTATATGGTCAAGAAAATTATGACGAAGCAATAGCTAGTTTTGAAAAAGCTTTAGAGATTAATCCAAATCATAATAAATCTAAGGAATATCTAGCATATGCATGGGTAAAAAAAGGATTGAAATCATACGCTCAAAAAAATTACACCGAAGCAATAACTTACTACGACAAGGCAATTGATATAAATCCGAACTATGCAGATGCATGGTACAATAAAGGGATTGTACTTCAAAATCAAAAAAATTACACCGAAGCAATAACTTACTACGACAAGGCAATTGATATAAATCCGAACTATGCAGATGCATGGTACAATAAAGGAGTTTCTCTTGGAAGACTTGGAAGGCATGAAGAGGCGCACGTTTGTATTGAAAAAGCTTTAACTATTAGAGATAAATAATAATTTTTTAGTGTTTTTTCATTCAATTTAAACACCATTAGTTTTAAATATCTACTTTCAGGTAGTTATTCATGAAAGCAGAATCACTCGTATTAGGGGCCCTAATATTTATTATTTCAATGTCCGCCGTTTCAGGAAATCCTGGTGATTTATATAATATTTCTTTTAATTCTGAAGATAGTATAGTGCACGTAGATATTAAGGATAACGACGTTATTTATTTTACACGAAATGGAAATGTCTATAGGCCTGATATAAATTCTAATAAATCAGTTTTACTTGACTCAATTAATTCAGGTATATCGCAAATTAGTTCTTCTGGTAACATGATATCAATTAGAACTGTGGATAATAAGCTCTTTGTGTTTAATCATGAAAAGAAGGTACTATACAAATATGGAGTTCACAAGGGGCAATTTGATAGGGCGATTATAGATGACAAGGGGTATCTTGCTGTAATAACTATTAAAGATATAAGTTCCCCTACAAGAGAGTGGTTATCCTATGTATATGCCCCTTCAGGAGATTTAATATCTGAAAATAACTCCAGTTCTGTTTTAACTTCATTTATATCATTGGGCGATAAATTGGTCTTTGGGGCTGCAAATGGTGATATTTTAATCTACAATAACGCCTCAACTTTACTATGGAAAAATAATGTTGGAGCTAGGGTAAAAGGATTTCAACACTATAAAGAAGACATATTGTTGGCTTCAGAGAAATCCCTTTATAATCTCTCTTATAGAGAAGCGCCTATATTGTCAAAAATATTATCGCTTGAGGATTATCCAGATATACTGATAAATGATAATTCTCGTATAGCAGTTTCATCTGCTGAAGGCTGTTTGTACCTATTGAGTAATGATTCACTTCAAAATCAATTCTCTTTCAACGGAGAAGAGATCTTTAAAAGTTGCCAAAAATATGATACGATTAACAGTTTATACATTTTAGAAAATAAAACACTTGTTTCAACAGACAAAGGAAAAATATTTGTAATCGAGGGAAATGAGAATAAACTAGTACTTAGTAAGTCTATTCAGAATAAGGGACAAATATGTGGTTACGTAGACCAGAGTGGGGATCTTTATATAGTATCCTCTGACGGGTATAAGTTGGATTATTTTAATTACGAGAATATTATTTCTCTAAAAAATGAAATAAACCAAGCTAAGAACGATTATTCATCATTCCTTAACAAAATCAAAGAAGAAAATGTTCCTACATTTGACGGAGAGGCCCTCTTAAAGACAATCGATAACAACTACAAAATGGCATTATCATCTTGGGAAGCAGGTGATTATACTAAATCTAAAGAGTACTTGGATGAATTCAACTCAGGAATTAATGAGTATCTAGGGGGAAAGGAAACTAAAAGTACCAATATCTTCTCTATAATCTTAATTATTACAGTTTTGATATTGGCCGTCATTGGAATACTGTTGTCTAGAAGAAAAAAGAGTGGTATTCAGTGCTCAAATTGTGGCTATATACTGAAGGATTACTGGAGTCATTGTCCAAAATGTGGAAAACAAAAATGGGGGCGATAAGTTGAAATTTGGAAGTCATACGGAAGGCACTTCAAGAGTTACGTGCCCAAACTGTAATTCTAACGTTTCTGAGGTCCCTAAAGAGGACAGAGCTTTTTGTCCATTTTGTGGAGCTGCCTTAAAAAGAAAAGCAGTAGTCTTGAGTGCAAATGGAAATAGAATTAGGATACCTATTAACCCCATCTCGCCCTCAGGCAGGGAAGATTTTAAGTCATTCTTTCCACAGTCTGTTCTTTCATATATCTCTAGAAGACATTTTAGATTCATAGAAGAAAAAGGTGAAATCTGCATAGAGGACATCGGAAGTGCTAACGGAACTTTGCTAAATGGTGTAGAGATTAGAGATAGAGGAATATTTGTCATAAAGAACGGAGATAACATCGATTTTGGCGGTGGGCTTAGAGTTACTGTGGAGCGGATTGAGTTTGAAGAAATCTAATATGAGATTTATTCTAACTATTCTTTTTATTTTGGTCTTTTCTACTGCAATGCTAGATGATGTGTATGCAGTAGAAGATGAGATTAATATCAACTATTACGAAGGACAGATTGAGCTAGCTAAAAATAAAATTACTAGTGCAGAATTAGAAGAGTCAATTACTATTCTTGAAGATATCTTAAATGTAAAAATTATCTCTGATAGCACTCAAAGCAAGATGTTAACATTAGATAATCTAAAGAATGATATACAGAAGAATATTATCGATAAAAATAAAGAATCAAATAATACAACTATCCAAAAAAATATCCCACTATTACTAGAAGCTAATAACAAAAGTAATCTTGATGATATGGCTCTGATACTTAATAGAATTAGTAGTAGTATCAATGCTGAATTAGATCCTGAAGCAAAATCATTTCTAGAGGACATAAATAAATTAGACATAAATCAAAAAATAGAATATTATGATAATATAGAATCAATAAATGAAGATTCAAGAATATTACTAGAATTGGCAACTGAATTAAGATACTTGGATAGCAAAATAATAAATTCTGATTTAAATAAGCTGGATAGCCTAAACAAAGTTTACACGGGGTACGAGAATTTTAAGGGTAATACCGTTTATTTGTCAATTAAAGATTCTCTTTTTCAAAGATCTGAAGATAATTGGATAGAAAATAGGGCAAATTTTTTCAATGAATTGTACAAAAGTTCCTTGGATATTGAAAAAATTAGGCAGTCTAGCTCAGGATTATTCTCAAATTTGTCTGAAGATATCGATTATACTGAAACTATAAACGATTTAGATTCATTAAAAAAAGATATCTATGGCCTAAAATTAGAATCCGAAAAAGAAATACTTCTACTATCGACAATAGATCAAAAAATAGATGAGATTAAAATAATAGAAAATAAACAGGTGGATAATAAAAAAAATGCCATAATATTGGTAATTATTTTTTTAGTAGCAGGTATTCTAATCATATTTGGATTACTTTACATTTTTGTTTTATCAAAGAAGAAAGAACGCCCAGTTTCATATAATGCATCCTCGAAATCTTCAGATGGAAGAACCCTATATATATTTGAATCTAAGAAATTTGGAACTTCAGCACATCCAAAAGAATTAGAAGTATATGCAAATTCAGATGTCGGTCTAAAAAGAGAATTAAATGAAGACTCTATAGGCATATCATTCAGCAGAGATGGCTCAAAATCATTATATGTTCTTGCAGATGGCATGGGGGGTCACAATGCAGGGGAAGTGGCAAGCAAACTCGCTGTACAAACTGTCATTGAAGAAGGAAAGAAAGAACTGCTAACTGCACAAAATCTAAATGAAGGTGAAATAAAAGATATCCTAAGAAATATTGTCTATACAGCACATGAAAGGATACTGGCTAAGTCGAAAGTTAATCAAGAAATGTTTGATATGGGAACCACCCTAGAAGCAGTATTTTTGAATAAAGGGCATATGTATTATGCGCATGTCGGCGATTCTAGAGTTTACATGACCTATTTAGAAGATGATTGTGAAGAATGCATAAAAAGGGTAACGGCAGATCACTCCGAACTAGGCATGTATATGGAACGATATGGTGTCACAGAAGCAGAGGCTAGAACAAAAGTTCCGTCTAATGTTATCACTCAAGCAGTCGGTATTACTGCTACACCTTTAAATCCGGATATTGGTGATTTCAGTATTGGTAAGAGCAATTGGATCCTATTATGTTCAGATGGGCTATCGGATATGGTGCAGGATGATTCTCTGATAGGAAAAATAATTATCCAAAGAGACTTAGATATTAAAGAAAAAGTGAACGAACTAATCCGAATTGCTAAAGAGATGGGAGGTAAGGATAACATCTCTATTATACTTTTGAGAAGACGGTGATTCCTTAAATGTTATACGAAGGAATTGAATTAACTGGTATTTCTGGTGCAACATATAAAATAATGAAAAAGCTAAAGGAAGGTGGGATGGGGATAATATACCTCGCCCATAGTTCACGAGGATATACAGTTATTTTAAAAGAACCTAAAATTGATGGGCAAAATGACGATATTAAAATTGAAAAGATATGCATTGAAAATGATTTTTTATCGACCTTAAGACATCCAAATATTGTTGGGTATATTGATACTATAGAGCATTTACAGAATGGAAGAAGATTTCCCATAGTTGTTTTACGTTATATAGAGGGTAAGAGTTTAAAAGAAATATACTGGGATAAACCAGCTACAGAAGAAGAAGCAATGAAAGCTATTATTCCAATTTTAAACGCTATAGACTACCTTCATTCAATGAATATTCTCCACAGAGACATAAAACCCGAGAATATTTTGATGGACAACAACAATCCTGTATTAATTGACTTCGGGACAGCAAAAAGTGGGTATAAAGAGGCCGAAACAGTCATTGGAACTCCAGGTTGGGCAGCACCTGAACAGCTTAATGGCGGTACACCTTCTCAACAGAGTGATATCTACTCTTTGGGAACTTTACTATTCTATGTAGTAACAGGAAGAGAGCCTAAACCTTACCTCTTAAAAGATGGGGAACTATCCATAGACCCTGCAGCATTAAACAGAAACATATCAAATAAAATCTCAGAGACAATCAAAAAATGTTTAAATAAAAATCCTTCTGATAGATTCTTAACTGTTAGAGGGATGATAGATTACCTAACAACTGGCAAGGATATTAATGGAAGCTACTATGGTGTCCCAAGAATAATAATAGGAAATCACATAGTGCCACTAACTTTAGAAGAATCAATAACTATTGCAAGAGATAGAACCCAGGGAGGAACAGGTCAAGCTAATATTGAAATAATGGAACCAGGGCCAACTTTTTTTATGTCTAGGGGCCCCCCTTCTTCAGGTTATTTGCAACTAGTAAGGAAGGGGATGGACTGGTTTGCAGTTGATGTCAATACAGGAAATGGTATCTTTGTATATAAGAAAAATAGGTGGATTAGTCTAAAAGAGCTACCTTACAATTATATAAAACTAGAAGACGGGGATCAAATATGTTTTGCTTATGATTCTCACAAAGGCCCATATATGCCCTTCATATATAAAAAATATTAAAAAATTATAGAGTTTTGAATTCTACCTTTACTGATTTCCCTATTGTTATAACGTCAGAGTGATTTAAGCGGGTTTTGCCTTTCCCCTTAATTTCGACTCCATTTACCTTTGTACCATTGCTGCTGTCTAGATCTTCTATGTAGTAATTTACTTCGTCATTCATCTGATTTAAGGACATAGTTATTCTAAAGTGGCCACCACTAGATTTTCTTGAAATTGGTTGGGCTTCTAAAGGATTAACAAACCTTTCAAAGTCTTCTCTGCCAAATATCCTATATATTTCGTTTACAACTCTTATTGATTCATTTGGATGATACAAAATATAGGACGGTGACGACGCAGTTTCAACTTTTCTGCCTATCATAGTTTTGTTATCTTGTGGGATTGATGTTCCAAGTGGTTGTTGCATTCCAGGTTTCCTCATACCTTCGCGTAAGATTGTTTCACTATAAGACTCTCCAGGTTTTCTGTATGTTTGTGCTGAAGTTGGATTTATTCTTACGCCGCCTGCAGCGGGTGGTCTATTATATATCGTTTGTTCTGGAGCTTCTTGACTATCCTTAGGTTTCTTATTTAACCTGTAACTAATTGTACCTACTTCTCCAATATATTTGAAATACTGGGCAGTTTCTTTGTGCAAAATTAACAATAGAATCACTATTAGTGATATCCCCAATATAGGTAAAGGAAGCAAAAGAAGGCCGCCTATATACTTTATTTTTCCTATTACTTCTCCTAGTTCTGGAACAGATATTGCAACTAGGGAAATGATTGAAAGCGCAACTAAAATTATTATTTCTCCAAACCTTGCCCAATTCCTGCCTTTATATAGGAAATATCCCACTACTACCAACAAAATTCCAAATATTGAGGGTAAGAGCATGACGGGTTGTGAGAAAACTACAAATGAGTATATCGACGCCAGTAACAAAATAAATCCGGCTAAAATCGATATTGATGAAATTAGAGTAACTACTATAGGGACTCTGTAAAATCCACCTCTTGTTTGATTCATTATCTACCACCTCTTTATTTATCTATAATACTTCTATATATTAATATTTCTATTTTTCGCTTATAACTAAATAGGAAAATAATCTAATTTTCAAAAAACTTTAATAGAGAACTTCTATAGTATATCTAATGAGTATCCTTGATAATAAGTATAGATTTTTGTCTTTACTATCAAAAAATGAAGTTACGTCTGTCTTTTTAGGCGAATATATACCTACTGGGCAGTATATAATCATAAAAATCGCTATACCTGGCCAAGAAAAAATAGCAGCTACCAGATTTGAAAAAGAATATAATATTCTAAAGAGACTAGATCATCCAAACATAGTAAAAGCGCTTGACTTCTCAAATAGTTACCCATACTTAGTTTTTGAGTATATACAAGGCGAAAATGCTTTACAGAAATATAAGGATAATTCGGTGCCTTTAGACGAAAGCTATGCTGTTCTTCTTCAGCTTCATGATTCTATCAAATACTTGCATCAAAATAGTATTATACACAGAGACATTAAACCTTCAAATATTATTATAGAAAAAAATACCAAAAGAGCTGTTCTAGTTGATTTTGAGACGGCTAGAAATGTTAAAGACGAAGATGGAATTAAGATTAATAGTGGCGACTTTTCCCCCCCTGAACTTATCCTAGGTACTTCTGGATACTTTACTGATATTTATAGCATTGCAAAAATAGCCCTATTCATGTTGTCTAATAAAATGTTAACTCAAAAACAAATCTTATATGAGAAACTTGGTCCTCTGCTAATGGAAGATTACAAAAAAAGAAGTTTTAATATAGGTGATATACTTTCTATAATGCCTCAAAGACCCTTATTATATTTTTTTCAAGAGGGCATCGTTAATAGGTTATATCCTATAATTTATGATGAATTGAGGATTGGCAGAGATATAAATTGTGAAGTCAGGATCTTAGATGAGAACTTTTACGTGGATGAGGTGCATGCAGTCATTAAAAAAGAAAATCGCAGATATATAATTCATGACAATAACAGTGTTAATGGAATCTGGCTTTTTGATAAAGGAAATTTTATTAGAGTTTCAAATCATTCTTTAAGAAACAATGATGTCTTAGCTTTGGGATGGAACAGTAAAAACGGCCCTTACATGCCATTTAGAATTTTTGTTTAGTTTGGATTTAAGTAATAAGAATAGAAAGATATGGCGTTTATCCTGTATACCCAAGCTCTTTAGCTTTGTTAAAGCTCGCTATAGCTTCATCAAATTGTTTTAATTTATACTGTGCAAGTCCCTTATTTTGCCATGCAAGTGCATAATTTGGGTCTATAGTGATTGCCTTATCAAAAGAAGCTATCGCTTCGGAGTATCTACCAAGAGCATAAAGAGAAAGCCCCTTATTTTGCCATGCAAGTGCATAATTTGGGTCTATTTCAATTACTTTGTCATAGCAATTTATTGCTTCATAGTATCTACCAAGAGCATAAAGAGAAAGCCCCTTATTTTGCCATGCAAGTGCATAATTTGGGTCTATAGTAATTGCCTTATCAAAAGAAGCTATTGCTTCAGAGTATCTCCCAATTTTGTCAAGAGATGAACCTTTGAGATAATATGCTTCTTTATTATTTGGGTCAATTTCCAATGCACTGTCAAATTTGGCTATTGCCTCGTCATATTTTCCTTGATTGTATAGATTCAAACCTTCGTTGTAATAGTTTGCAGCATTTTGCATTGTTAAAAAAGCAACTGCAACAAGTAGGATAACTCCAACTACTGCAGCTATAGCTATCTTTTCGGCATTTATTCGATATTTTACCTTTTGGCCATCGCTATATATTTGGGTCCTAGTTTCTTCAGGTGTATTGTTGCTATTTTCCTGAGTCTTCTGCACATCAAATCCAGTCTTTTGAAGTTCTGATCCACAGAATGGGCATTGTTTCCAATTTACATCAACTGGTCCACCACAGCTAGGGCATTTCTCAGGCATAATAATCAAATTTGTATTTATTTTCTTATTTAAAAAGATATGGAAAAATATAAAGATGTTTTAGGTTCGTTTACCCTACCCTAATTGCCTAAAAATCCAAGCTTTTTCCGTCCTTTCACTCCATAAAAAAGCCCTGATCTCACAATATATATAATCTGCCATATAGTAGGCTCTCTATCTCAAAAACTCCAAAAATCGGCTGAATTTTTTCCAGTACTCTATTTTAAAAAACTCAAAAATCTAAAAAATTTTTGTTTAGTAATAATATATATGCTATAACATATAAGACTATAAAATTATTACAATTATTATTTCACATTATTTTTAGTAATTATCGTTTAGCAATAATAATATTTAATTACTAGTATTTATTACTAATATTAATTTTTAGTTACCAGCAATATTTATCATCGCCGAAAGCTTTATATAGTATTATTACCTATAATTAATTAACAATAGTGTGCAGAATTAGCTAAAAATGGTGAAAAAATATGAAAAAAATAAAATCTTTAGTTGTAGGATTATTATTAGTTTTATCTGTTCTGGCTGTTATAACTCCCGTAAATGCAGCTACACTTGAAGTTGGACCAGGAAAGACTTATGCAACGATCAATGCTGCAATAGGGGCCGCAGTCGGCGGGGAGACAATACTTGTTTATCCAGGAACTTACAATGAAAATGTCTTGATAAATAAACCAAATATTACATTAAAATCTGTAGCTGGTAGGGATTCTACAATAATAGGTCCTGGCACAAGCGCTAGGGTAATTGATATTAAGGGTAATCTAGGGACGATAACTGTAGACGGATTCACAGTCCTTCTCTCTAAAACATTAGACCAACCCGAAGGGATTGTTCAAGGCATGGCTTCGGAAAAAGGAACAACTTCTATAGTAAAAAATAATAAGGTATTAACTCAAAAGTATCTGAGAAATGGTATACAGGTAGCCGGTGAGAATTCACAAGTAATAGGGAACATAATTACAGGTGGATCGCTCCCAGGATCTTATGGAAGTTCCGGTATACTAATAGTATCTAATCAAATACTCACAAAGAACATTCTTGTTAAGGACAATCATATTCTCGATGGAATGGATTATGGAATATCCATAATTACATGGGGAAATAAAGGAGGAGCAGTTTCAGATACTGTCGTTGAAGGCAACATTGTTGAAAAAACAGTTTACGCCGGAATTTCAATTGGTGGTAAAGTGAGCAATACTCTAGTCAAAGACAATATAATTAAAAATAACCCCGTGAAAGGGCTAGAAGAAGTCCACAATAATAACTGGGGCGATACAGCCGGAAATCCAACTGGCACAAAAGTATGGTACAATCAATTCTGCAATAACGGAAAGGACATAGACATATACGACGATCCCAACGATAGTTACGTTATAGGGGAACCAAAGCTTGATGCAAGAGGTAACACTGGCTGTCCAACTTCACTTCCAATGCCCAAGTTCTTGAAGATACTAAGCGATAACAGATGCAAAAATCACCCAGATCTAGAAGGCTGCAACGTTATTTGATCTATTAATTATTCTTCTACATTTTTAATATTATTTTGTTCTTGTTTATGGTACCTAGACAAGTAAGATATGGTATTTTAGGATATTAACTATTTATATATTAGATTATATATAAAAGTAAAATTATTGCAATTGTCACTTATTATATTAAATAGGATTTAGTGACATATTTCTGATATTTATTAAATATTTTAGATTTTTTAATTAATCTAATAAACAAAAGTCTTAAATAGAAGTTATGCTTATATTTTATGTGGCAAATCTGCCAATAGTACTAGTCATAATCGTAGCTCTTTTGATAGCACTAGCGCTATTTGTGGCATTTGCAAGTCTAAAAGGGTATTTACCCCGGGGCAAAAGGGACATTCATACGAAAAGAGCGGCTATACAGTTCTTAATAGGGCTTTCATTGTCATTGATCGGGGCATTCTTGATGTTTAATGGCAGTATCCTAGGAGAGAACAACGTATCCATAGCAAGGATAATTG
>Ga0209201_1000318_pt1 | contig 70668 bp, 63 predicted proteins | sample AD_UKC055_MetaG_FD_184411 | JGI IMG/M metagenome (GOLD analysis project Ga0209201, IMG submission 184411) | Active sludge microbial communities of municipal wastewater-treating anaerobic digesters from USA - AD_UKC055_MetaG (SPAdes) (version 2) | ecosystem: Engineered > Bioreactor > Anaerobic >...
GAGACGGTCAATGGACAACTCGAAGCGCAATTCTGCATAGCGCGCAATTATGCGCATAGTTTTTGGGGCTTGGTCACACGCTTGTATACCAAATTGACTGCTCATACGCTTTCTATCTATGTTAACCACCTTTTGGGCAAGGCGGATGTATTACAAATCAAGGCTCTGGCTTTCCCTAACATCTAGCACAAGGGCCTAGTAGGGATGTAAGTGATTCCTCGTAGGAATCTGACGCTGCTCCTCCCGCCTTCGGCATTGTCGCTGTGGAGGGAGCGACCTTTCTCGAGCAGTTCATGGAATCCTCAGGATGCTCAGCATTCCACAACGCGACGAGCTCATCCCTGGCCTGACCGATGTTGTCGCGATGGAAACGCCATGTGCTGGCGCACACCATCCAAAAATGAAAATGTGAGTCGGTTGGGGATGGAATCCCCAGCCTGACACGAGCCAACCGCGCTGAAGCGCGTTGTTTGAGGACGTAGTAGCCCCGCGGGCCAGGAATTTCTAATCTTATGCGTGAAATTCGTGTTCATTCGGGGCCGTTTTCGAGGAAGCATTTGTCGGATTCGACTTCTGGGTTATGATTGACTCAATCGCATGACGTGCAAAGTGCGACCTCGCCGTGGGAGGCCATAGTTGGGTAGAGAAGCCATCGCCAAAGAAACTCTGAGCCCGCCAGAGCGCGCTTTTCTGGTCGGCGTAGACTGGAAAAGCAGGCCCGAAGGGCGCTATGTGGAACACGCCTGGAGCGCCGCTGAATCCCTCGCGGAGCTCGAACGCCTTGCCGAAACCGCCGGCCTTGAAGTGATCGGCAAGTCCACCCAGCGGCTGGATCAGCCCCACCCGGCGACCTTCGTGGGCAAGGGCAAGGCCGAGGAAATCGCCGGCGCCGTCCACGAACTCGGCGCGGACGTGGTGATTTTCGACGACGAGCTCAGCCCTCGCCATCAGCGCGAGCTCGAAGCCATTTTCGGCGACAAAGTCAAAGTGCTGGACCGCACCGGCTTGATTCTGGACATCTTCGCCCTGCACGCCAACACGCGCGAAGGCGCCCTGCAGGTGGAACTGGCGCAGTACGAATATCGCCTGCCCCGCCTCACGCAGGCGTGGACTGACCGCGCCTATTCGCAGCAGACCGGAGGACGCGCGGGCGGCGCGACCGGCGGCGTGGGCCTCCGCGGCCCCGGCGAAACGCGGTTGGAGCTGGATCGCCGCATCATCCGCCGACGCATCGCCCAAATCGAGCGCGATCTGGAAGAGGTGCGCGCCCATCGCGCCCGGCATCGTCGTCAACGACGGCGCGGCGGTCTACCGAGTGTGGCGCTCGTGGGCTACACCAACGCGGGCAAGTCCACCCTGCTCAACGCCCTCAGCGGTTCGGAAATCTACGTCGCCGATGAGCTCTTTGCCACCCTCGACCCCACCATCCGCCGCGTAGACCTGCCCGGCGGCACCGCGATCCTCATCACCGATACCGTGGGCTTCATCCAAAAGTTGCCCACCACGCTCATCGCGGCCTTCCGCGCCACGCTCGAAGAAGTGCAGGAGGCCGATCTGCTGTTGCACGTCATAGACGCGAGCCATCCGCAGGCCCGCGAGCAGGCCCGCGCCGTCTATGACACCCTGCAAGAAATCAGCGCGAGCGATATCCCCCTCCTCACCGCGCTCAACAAGGTAGACCGCTTTGAGGATCCGCAGGCCGCCGGATTGGCGCTCTACGATCTTCCCAACACGGTGGCGATCTCCGCGCTGACGGGCTACGGTCTCGAGACGCTCAAACTGCGGCTGGAAGAAGCGCTGGAAGCCGAAATGGCCCGCGTCAAAGTGCAACTGCCCTTCGACCGGGGCGATTTGGTCAGCCTCTTCCACGAACGGGGCCTGATCCAGACGGAAGAATATCAGGAGCAGGGCACGTACATCGTCGGCAGGATTCCGCACCTGTTGCTGCCCCAATTCGAGGCCTACCAGGTCAAGGCCCGGCGGCGCTGAAAGAGTCCCCCGGCTCCAGGAGGTGACATGCCCAACCGACCGCATTGGCGCACCCAACAACAACAGGATCGCTTCTTTCAGCAGGCCAAGAGCGAGGGCTACCGCGCGCGCTCGGCGTACAAGCTGCTGCAGCTCCAGGAGAAATTCCACCTCATCCGGCGCGGAGACGTCGTCGTGGACCTGGGCGCCGCGCCGGGCTCATGGTCGCAGGTGCTCGTGGACCTCGTCGGACCGCAGGGGCGTGTCATCGCCGTGGACCTGCAAACAATCGAGCCACTTCCCGGCGTGACCTTTCTGCAAGGGGACATGACCGACGCGAAAGTGCAAGCGGCGCTCATCGCCGCGGCGGGTGGCCCGGTGGACGCGGTGGTGAGCGACGCCGCGCCGGGGACGACCGGCGTGAAGTTGCACGATCACGTCCTCTCCATGGAACTGGCCCGCGCGGCGCTCGCCGTGGCGCACGCCCTGCTCAAACCGGGCGGCAACCTGGTGATCAAAGTCTTTCAAGGGGAGGACCTCCCCGCCGTGATTCACGACGTCAAAATGGCCTTTCAACCGGTCAAAATCCATAAGCCGGAGGCCTCGCGGAAGGAATCATGGGAACAATTCATCGTCGCCAAAGGCTACAAGGGCAAGCCAGCGGCTGAAGCATGAGAGATGATCCCGGAAGAACTGCATCTACGTAATTTTCTGTCGCATCGTGAGACCGACCTCGACCTGCGCGGCGTGCACGTCGCCAGCCTGATCGGCGACAACGGCGCCGGCAAATCCGCGCTGCTCGATGCCCTCACCTGGGCCGTGTGGGGACGCGCACGCACGCCTTACGGCCACGACGAAGCGCTCGTCCAGCAAGGCGAGACCCTCATGGAAGTCGAATTCGTCTTCCGCATGGCCTATCAGGGCGGGGAAGAGCATCGCTTCCGCATCCTGCGTCGCCGCGACCAACAGGGCCGGCGCTCCGCCAGCTCGACCCTCGATTTTCAGGTGCAGACCGCCAATGGATGGCGCTTGCTCAACGGCAATGCTCTGCGTGAGACGCAAGCGCGCATCATCGAACGCCTCGGCCTGGATTACGACACCTTCATCAATTCGGCCTATCTGCGGCAGGGCCACGCGGACGAGTTTACCGTGCAGACGCCTTCCGACCGCAAGCGGGTCCTCAGCGTGATCCTGGGGCTCGAGCAGTGGGAGCGCTACGCGGAGCGCGCCCATCAGGCGCTCGCCACGGTTCAGGCGGAAGAGAAGGAGCTCGCCCGGCGGATCGCCGAGATCGAACAGGAATTGACGCAGCGTCCCGCCTATCAGAAGGCGCTGGTCCAGGCCGAAGCCGAGGCTCAGGAAGCGGCGAGCCGGGTGAAGGAAGCGCAAGAGGCTCTCGATGCGCTCACTCGCGTGCAGGAACAGGCGGCCGCCCTGCAACGCCAGCTCGCCGAGGCCCGACGTCGCACCGACGAGGAACAACAGCGCCTGGCCGACCTGCAACGGCAACAGCGCGCCCACGCAGAGCGCCGTCGCGCCTACCAGGAGCTCCTGGAACGGGCGCCCGCCATCGAGTCTCGCCTCAAGGACTATCAGGCGGCGCTGGCGGAAGAGCGCGCCTGGAGCGAGAAATTGGGCCAGGCGGCGCGCTTGCAAGAGGAAAAAGCGCAGGCGGAAAAGGCCCTCACCCGTGAGGCGGACGCTCTGCGTCAACGCATCCACGCGCTGGAGCTCGAAAGCGCGCGCCAGGAGCAAGCGCTGGCCGCCGCGCGCGCCCGCATCGAACAGGAGATCCGCGAACGCCAGGGCCAGATCCGTCCCCTGCAGGAACGGCTCCCGACGCCGGAGTTCTTCGCCCGCCTGGAGGAGATCGAAGGGCAGCTGGAATTCACGGCGCAGGTGGCGGAAGAGCTGGAGAAAGCGCGCGCTGACCTGCAAGAGGCGCAGATGAAGCGCAGCGGCCTGATAGAGCGCAATCGCCAGCTGAAGACGTTGATGGGAGAGACCAAAGAGCGGCTCGACGCACTGGAGCAGGCGGAAGCCAGCTGCCCCCTCTGCCGACAGCCGCTCACTGCGGAACATCAGGCGCAGCTGCTAGCGCAACTCCGGGCCGAGGGCAACGCCATGGCGGAAGAACATCGCCACAACGCACAGAGGGTGCGCGACTTGCAGGCGCAGGAGGCCGCCCTTGAGCAGCAAATCCGCGAGCACGACAAAACCCTACATCTGCGCACGCAGCTGGAACAACGGCTCGACTACATGCGGCAGCAGTTGGAGCAGGCCGAAGAAGCTCGCCGGCGCATCGCGGCGTTCGAGGCAGAGATCGCGGCGCTCCGCAAGCAGCTGGAGATGGAAGCCTACGGCGAGGCGGAACGTGAGGCCCGCGCGCGGTTGCAGGCCGAGCGGGACGCCGTCGCCGCGCGCCTCGCTGCCGGGGAATACGCGCCCGAGGCGCGAGCGGCGCTGCAGGAAGTGCTCGCCGAACTGGCGCGCCTGGGTTACGACGCCGCTGCCCACAACGCCCTCAAAACGCGCGTGCAAGCGCTCGCCAGCGCCGAAGCCGATTACCGCGAGCTGGAGAAAGCGCGCGTCGGCGTTCAGGGCGAGGAGGAAGCGCTCAAGCGGCTGACGCTCGAAGGCGCGGCGCAGGAGCAGCGGCTGGCGCAGCTGGGGCAGGAACGTCAGGCGCTGCAAGCGGCCTACGAGGCGCTCCGTCCGCAGCTGGAGACCGTGCCGCGAGTGCAGCAAAGCGTGCAAGAGGCCCGGCAGCGAGAGGCGAGCGCGCGGCAGCGGGTCGGAGCCATGCAGCAGCAGCTGCACGCGCTCGACACGCAGGAGCGCCGGCTCGTGCAGCTGCGCGAGCAGCACCTCGCTGTAGGTCAACGCAGCGCCCGGCTCAAGGAATTGCGGGAGGCCTTCGGCGTCAACGGCATCCCCGCGATGATCATCGAGCACACGTTGCCGATCTTCGAGCTGGAAGCCAATCGCCTGCTGGAGCAGCTTTCCGATGGCAAAATGCACGTGCGCTTCGAGACCCAACGGGAGACCAAAGGGGGCAACCTCCGCGAGACGCTGGACATCCTCATCAGCGACGAGAAAGGCTCGCGACCCTACGAGAATTACTCCGGCGGGGAACAGTTCCGCGTCAACTTCGCCATCCGTGTGGCGCTGGCGCGGCTGCTGGCGCAGCGCGCGGGCGTGCGTCCTCGCACCCTCTTCGTGGATGAGGGCTTCGGTTCCCTCGACGACGATGGCCGGCAACGCCTGGTGGAAGCGATCAAGGCGGTGCAGGAAGATTTCGACCTCATCCTCGTCATCACGCACATCGAGGAGCTCCGCGACGCCTTTCCGGTGCGCATCCAGGTCAGCAAAACCGAAGTCGGCTCGCTGGTTGAGGTGCTGTAAGCAGTGCTTACGCCGGGCCCCCCTTAGCGCCAAAATTTGTTTTTGTACGCCATCACATCAGTAAGGAGGACCGAGCCATGTGGCAGGAGTTCAAGAAGTTTATCAGCCGTGGAAATGTCATAGACCTGGCCATCGGCATCATCATCGGCGGCGCCTTCGGCAAAATCGTGACGTCCTTCGTCAACGACATCATCATGCCGCCCATCGGACTTGTGTTGGGAAAGATTGACTTCAGCAATCTGTTCATTGATCTCACGGGAACGGGCTACAAAACCCTGGCCCAGGCGAAGGAAGCCGGCGCGCCCACGCTCAACTACGGCGTCTTCCTCAGCACGGTCATTGACTTCCTCATCGTCGCCTTCGTCATCTTCCTGATCGTGCGCCAGCTGAACAAGATGAAGAAGCCGGCGCCGGCGCCCGCACCCGCTACCAAGACCTGCCCCTACTGCGCGACCGAGATTCCCCTCCAGGCCACCCGCTGCCCACACTGTACGTCGCAGCTCTAAACGCACGGCGACCAGAACGCACCAGGGGACACAGTTCTGTGTCCCCTGGTATGCCGCGCTGACAAAAAATCCCCCCCCCTACAGGCGCAGGCTCCCCTCCAACACGATGACCGCCTCGCCGAGAAGTTCCACACGCGCGCCGGGCAGCAGGCTGACCCACAATTCCCCGCCCCGCGCTGAGGCCTGATACGCCCTGAACGCCGCTTTCCCCGTCAGCCCGGCCCAATAAGGCGCGAGCACGGTGTGCGCCGAGCCGGTGACCGGGTCCTCGTTGATGCCCAGGCCGGGCGCAAAGAAACGGGAGATGAAGTCGTAGGGCGGCTCCCCCGCCGCCGTAACGATAGGCCCGTCCCAACCGGCGGCTTGCATCGCCGCGCCAAGCCGCTCAAAATCCGGCCGCAGGCGATGCAGCGCTTCCCCTTCCGCCAGCTGGAGCAGCAACATCCGCGTCTTGGGGCCGACGCCCGCCCAGAGCACCTCCACTTCCCCCAAAGCGGCGACGACTTCCGGCGGCGCCTCAACCGCAGCGGGGGCATCGGCGGGAAAGTCCAGCCGCACCCCGCCCGCCGCGTCGCCTGCGGTCACGCGCTGCGCCATGAGCGGGCCGCTCAGCGTCTCGAAAGCCACTGTCTCCGCCATGACCCCCCATTCACGAAACAGCACCGCCGCCGTCGCCAGGGTCGCGTGTCCGCAAAGGCGCACTTCCACGACGGGGGTGAACCAGCGCAGGGAGAAACGCTGCGCTTCCCGCCAGGGGACGCCGTCCAGCGGACGCACAAACGCCGTCTCCGAGAGGTTCATCTCTGCGGCGATCGCCTGCATCACGGCCGCGGGGATCTCCTCATCCAGCAGGCAGACGGCGGCAGGATTGCCCTGGAACGGTCGGCGGGTAAAGGCATCCACTTGAAATAGCTGCAGCTCCATAAGTCTCGTCCTTTTCGGAAAATAGAGCATCAACTTTTGCCCCTATCCCCTGGCCTCTCCCCCCCGCGCGCGCGGGGGGAAGGGAACTTTTTTTGTGGGGTTTTGCAGGCGGGCTACGCCCGCCTGCAAAACCCCCTTATTTTTTCTCCCCTCCCCAACGGCCCAGGCGCCGTTGGGGAGGGGGCAGGGGGTGGGGCAAAAGCTACAGCTCACAAAGGTTCATCCGCCGCCGTCGAGCTACCTGATGTCAGACTGAACAATGACCGCACATTTTCATGCTTGAATGATGTGCACCAGCACATGGCGTCTCCTTCTATCATCCTTCTCCAGGGGACAGCCATTCCACCACCGTACGGCGCTGAAAGCGACCCAAAATCCGCAAGAGGGGCTCGGCCAGCAGCGCCAGCAGCGCGGCATTGCCGGCCGCGCGGAAGGCGTCCCATCCCAGTGAGGTAACGCTATAGAACACCGCGTAGCGCCGCATCGTCTCCCCCAGGGAAAGCCCCGCTTCCAGGCCGCCGGTAGGCCCCGCCATGAAGGGCCAGAAATAGAGGTTCATCAGCACCCCGAAGAGCAATCCCCAAATCGCGCCATAGCCCACCAGCCACGCCAACCGCACAGGGCGCCGGGAAGGATGCGGCAGCAGGCCGGCGCCCAGTCCCACCCATCCCGCGGTCGTCATCTGATAGGGCAGCCAGGGGCCGATGCCGCCCGTCGCCAGCGCCGAGGCCAGCAGCGAGAGCGCGCCGAAGAGAAAACCGAAGCGCGTCCCGAAGGTGTAGCCCGCCAGAATGATGAGCAGGAACACCGGCGAGAAACCGCCCGGCATGACGAGAATCGTCGTCTCCGCCAGGCGCAGCGCGGCATTGACGGCCGCCAATACCCCCATCAGCGCCACGGTGCGCGCATCCAGCTCCCGCGCCGTGAGGTCCACGATCAGCACGAGCAGACACAGCGCGGTCAACGCGAAGAAAACGAAAGGCGCATCAGGACGCGCGCCGGACGCAGTGCGTGCCGCCGGCAAAAGGAAAGGATAGAGAAAGCCCACCAGCCCGCTGAGGTTGGCAAGCACGAACAACACAGTCCCCATAAGATGCTTTCAGAGAGAAGCCGCAAATTTTCGGGGCAAGATAATCGCCCGCGGTCGGGAAGTCCTCAGCGCGTCAACAGCGCCACACTTTCGATGTGGAAGGTCTGCGGGAAGAGATCCACCGGTTGCACCCAGGCAAGCGTGTACCCCGCGTCCACCAGTCGCCGGGCGTCGCGCGCCAGCGTCGCCGGGTCGCAGGAGACGTAGACAACGCGCTCGGGCGAGGCGTGTATCAACGCCTCCAGCGTCACGGGATCCAACCCCGTGCGCGGCGGATCGAGCACCGCGGCGTCGAAAGTCTCGGTCAACTCCGGCAAGACGTCTTCCACCTGGCCTTCGATCAAGGTCACGTTCGGCGCGTCGGCCAGATTGTAGACGGCGTCGGCCACCGACGCGGCGTTGATTTCGATGCCGACGACCGCCCCCGCCTCCTCCGCGATGAAGGCGGTGAACAACCCCACGCCACAGTAGGCGTCCAGCACCGTCTCATGCCCCTGGAGGTCGAGCGCGCCGAGCACGAGTTCCACGAGGCGCTCCGCCTGCGCCGAGTTCACCTGGTAGAAGCTGGTCGCCGAGATGCGAAACTCCCGCCCCTGGACAATTTCGGTGATGTAATCCAGCCCGATCAGGGGCACGGGCAGCGTGTCATGGCAGACCTGGACGATGGAGAGGGGGAAATCCACTTCCAGCGAGGGCGGTTCCTCGTCATAAGTCTGAAGCAGCAACATCAGATCGCCGGTCGCCGTCCCCACCCGCAGTTCCAGCTGCTCCACGTCCGGCAACAGCAAGTCCAGTGAGGTGTAGAGCTGGCTCAGCAGCGGGTGCAGGATGGGGCAATCCTCGATGACGATGATCTCCTGGCCGTCCATGGCGAGGAAACCGGGGCGGCCCTCCGGCGTGACATGGAACCGCGCATGATTGCGGTATTCCCACCCCGAAACGTCCAGCAGCGGCTCGAAGATCAGCGGCACCTCGAATTTTCCGACGCGCTGAAATTGATCCACGACGACCAACCCCTTGATTTTCGCCTGAGCCTCATAGGCGATGTGCTGGAAATGGCAACCGCCGCAGCGCCCGAAGTAAGGGCACAGCGGCGACACGCGCACCGGTGCAGGCTCGAGCACGTCCAGCAAGCGCGCGCGGATGAAGTGTTTGCGTTCCTCCACCAGTTCCACGCGCACCCTCTCGCCGGGGATGGCGAACGGCACGAACACCGTGCGGCCCTGATACTTGCCGATGGCATCGCCGCCATGCGCCATCGCCGTCACTTCAAGTTCAAATGTGTGGATCATCGTCTTCCTCATCAGGGCACGCGCTGAAAAGCCATCGGCAGGGCAACAGAGCCGGTGGAGCTGTCCCCTCCGTCATGACGCCGGCGAGCGTCATGGCGTTGTGTCTACCGTCGGCGTGATCCCCGGCCCCGGCATTACAATGGTAGGGGTAGAGCCTTCCGGCGTGAAGATAATCTTATCCATCGCCGTGAGCGCGGAAGCGTTGGCCTGCGCTATCAGCAGCTGCACGTAAGCGGGATATTGAGCATACAGATCGCCGAGCAGGCTCTGCAAGGCCGTGTCGGCCTGCGCCTGAGCTTTGGCAGCTTCGGCCCGCGCCAGGTTGATCTCCAGATCGCGTTGCGCGGCGAGCAACTCGTTAGCCTTTGTCGCCTCAATCAGCACCCGCTCGGTCTCCTTCTGGGCCAGGTCGTTCGCACGCTGCGCTTCGATGACCGCGGTCTGCGCTGCCAGGCGTTGACGTTCGAGCTCTGCCAGCTGCGTCTGCTGCCGGGTCTGCTCCTGGATCTTGCTCTGTTCCACGCGGATGGCGCCTTCCTGTTTGGCTTGCTCGGCAGCGGCCTCCGCCTGCGCCTTGAGCTGATCCTGCGCCGCTTTCTCCGTCGCCAGCCGGCTCTGCACGATCGCGTCCAGCGCCGCCTGCACCTCCGCGGAGAGAATCACGTCGGGCACCACCACGTTGTTCACGCTCAACCCCATCGGCGCGACCATGTCGTTGAGCTCGTCATCAATGCAATTGCGGAGCGCATCCCGCGAGGCGCCAATGATATTGTCATCGAAGGTGCGGTCGCCTACACAGACCTTCATCGCCTGCTTGGCCAGGTCCGCCACCCGATTGAGCGCCAGGTCATCATCAATGTAAATCCCGCGATATTCATTCCACGAATTCAAAATCATCTCTCCCTTGTCCAGGCCGGGACGGAAAATATCGCCGCTCACCACCAGGCCGATGCGTTGTTTGTCTTTGGTGATGATCTCTTTATCTTCCACACGGAAGGGGATGGCCTGAGTCGAAATCGTCTCCAGGCGCACGAACAGCCCGATGTCGCTGTAGACGCCCGGCCCCACCACGTTGTAAATGCGTCCCCCGCGGAATTGAATGCCGACCTCTTGGGACTCGACTACTTTGAGGAAATAGAAGAAGTTGTTGGCCAGCACCAACACGATCACGAGGATCACGACCACCACCAGCCCATAGCCGATGATCTTCGACGCAGCGCTTCCTTTGTTGTTGTTCATTGCGACCTCCAGTGATTTGAGATTGTACGAAACTTACGTACCGGGAATCAAACTCAAAGGACTGCCTCCAGTCCTCTTTTTCTGCTATAGATGCGCTACCCAAATGGTGAAGAACGTGACGAACAGGTGAATCAAGAAGGGATAATAGAACGATCCCGTCGTCCATCCCACCCATCCGAAGGCGGAGCCGCCCACGAGGCAGCTGAGCGTCTCCAGCTGCGGCTTCCCCTGATGCGCCAGCGTGAAGATGATGGTCTGCAACAAGATCGCCCAATCCCCGCCGACCAGATCCGCCAGCGCGAACAGGATCATGCCGCGGAAGAAGAACTCCCAGCCAAAGAGGTCCTGGAACGCAAACGCGAGCGTGCCCCACGCCCCGTGAGCGGACCAATACGCGGTGTAATACTCCCGAAAATCCGCGCCGGCGGCCACCACCCACAACACCGGCGCCATCAGGAGCCACCCGCCCACGGTCAGCAACAGACCGCGCTTCCACTTTCCCAGGCGGAAGCCATAGTCGCGCGGCGAGCGCCGCAACAACGCCAGCAGCAATAACGGCAGCGCCAGGTAGAAGAGCAGGCTATCCCATTCCTTGCGCGGCAGCACATCGTTGTAATAGTCCAGCACCAGCGCCAGCGTCGCGTAGACCACGATCGCGGCCGTTTTCCAATTTTGGCGTAGTGAAGTAGAGGCCGATGAAAGCATAGCGTTCCCACCCAGGTTCAGGCTGTCGCGGCCAGGCATTGCCGCGCGCCTCCCATTATAACTGTGGCGGCAAATTTTGGAAGCGCGCCGACGAGACCGGGCTCACGGATGAACGCGGGGAAACACGGATTCTATGAAACCCGGTTGCAAAGCCTTTGTTATGTGGTATACTCCGCTTCGTCATTCAGAACCGTCATATATCTGACGAATACGGCAGTTTGTCTAAGAAAGGAGTTTCGGCAGTGCTATCCAAGGCTGAGAAAAACAAAATCATCCAGGAATTTGCACGTACGCCGGACGACACCGGTTCGCCGGAGGTTCAGGTCGCTATTCTCACGAATCGCATTCGTTCGCTCACTGAGCACCTGAAAACTCACAAACACGACGAGCATTCGCGACAGGGTCTGTTCAAAATGGTGGGCCAGCGACGACGTCACCTGGCTTATCTGCAGCGGACTGACCCCGAGCGCTACCGGGAGTTGATCCAGCGGCTGGGTCTGCGCAGGTAAACGGCGCAGCACCTTCTCTGGCTGATAACGAGTAGAGGCGGCCTGACCCCTCTACTCGTTTGCTGAAGCAGGTCAGGCAAAATTCACATCAGCTTCCGGCTACAGAAGAGCCCTCGAAGGTAGGAATTGGGGAATGGGGTGCATCCGGCCAGGCCGCTGCACAGCAATTCCCAGTTTCAAACCTTCGGAGCCCGACTGACGCCGGAGCAGGAGGTTTAGGATATGAAACTGGAAGAAAAAACGTTTTGCGCCCGTTTGGGCGAGCACGAAGTGTGCTTTTCCACAGGTAAGTTGGCCCGACAGGCCGGCGGGGCGGTTCTCGTCCGCAGCGGGGAGACCGTGCTGCTGGCGACCGCGACCATGTCGCACACCCCGCGGCAAGGGATAGATTTCTTCCCCCTGTCGGTAGATTTCGAGGAGCGCCTCTACGCCGCAGGACGGATCCCGGGGTCCTTCTTTCGGCGGGAGGGCCGGCCTTCCGAAAAGGCGATCCTCACCAGTCGGCTGATTGATCGGCCCCTCCGCCCGCTGTTCCCCTCTGACATGCGCAACGACGTGCAGGTCATCGTGACGGCCTTCTCGCAGGGCGAGGAACAACACGCGGACACGCTAGGCATTGTCGCCGCCTCCGCCGCGCTCATGATCTCCGACATCCCCTTTGAAGGCCCTGTGGGTGCCGTGCGCATCGGCCTGATTGAGGGGCAACTCGTGGTCAACCCCACCATCCCGCAAATGGAGCACAGTCTCCTGGATCTGCGGGTCGCCGGCAGCGAGGACGCCATCATCATGGTCGAATGCGGCGCGAACGAGGTGGACGAAGCCACGATGGTCGAGGCTCTGGAGCTGGCGCGGCAGTCCTACCAGGACCTCATTCGCGTCCAACGCGAGATGCTGGCCGCTGTAGGGAAGCCCAAAGCGCTCTATCCTTCTTTCGCCACCCCCGAAGCGCTGCTCACGCGCGTGGAGGCCGCGGCGAGCGAACGGATCCGCACGCTGCTGCGGCAGGAGCTCCTCAAGGGCGAGCGCATCGAATCCATGAACACGCTGGAAAAAGACGTGCAGGCCCAACTGGCGGAAGAAGCCGAAGCCAATGGTTGGACCGCGATCCAAATCAGCGAAGCGTTCCACGAGGTTTTCAAGCAGCTCGTGCGCACGCGCATCCTCGACGAGGGGGTGCGCCCGGATGGACGCGATCCCCGCACCATTCGACCCCTTTCCGCCGAAGTGGGATTGTTCCCGCGTCCACACGGCACGGGGCTGTTCAACCGTGGGGAAACACAGGTGCTCAGCCTGGCGACCCTCGGGATGCCCGGCGAGGAACAGGAGTTGGACGACCTCTTCCCCGAAGAGACCAAACGCTACATCCATCACTACAACTTCCCGCCCTACTCTACCGGTGAGGTCGCGCCCTTGCGCGGGCCGCGTCGCCGGGAGATTGGGCACGGCGCGCTGGCGGAGCGGGCACTCCTGCCGGTGATCCCGTCCAAAGAGGAATTCCCCTACACCATCCGCGTCGTCAGCGAAGTGCTTTCCTCCAACGGCAGCACCTCGATGGCTTCGACCTGCGGCAGCACCCTGGCGTTGATGGATGCCGGCGTGCCCATCAAGGCCCCCGTCGGCGGCATCGCCATGGGCCTGGTCACGGATGGCGCGCGCTACGCGGTGCTCACCGACATCCAGGGCCTCGAAGATCACCTGGGGGACATGGATTTCAAGGTCGCCGGCACGCGCACGGGCATCACCGCCCTGCAGATGGACATCAAAATCAAGGGTGTGACGCGCCAGATTCTGAGCGAAGCGCTCGAACAGGCGCGCATTGCGCGGATGCAGATCCTCGACGTGATCGCGGAAACCCTGTCGGCGCCGCGCACTGAACTCTCGCACTACGCGCCCAAGATGCTGACCACGCACATCAATGCGGACAAAATCGGGACGTTGATTGGGCCGGGCGGCAAGAACATCCGCGCCCTACAAGAGAAGTATGATGTCAAAATTGACATCGAGGAAGACGGCACCGTTTTCGTCGCCGGCACCGGCGGCGATGGCGCGCAGCAAGCGCTTCGCCACATCAACAGCATGATGGAGACAGTCGAGGAAGGAAAAGTCTACAGCGGCAAAGTGGTCCGCCTGACGGATTTCGGCGCCTTTGTGGAGATTCTTCCCGGCACCGATGGGATGGTCCACATCTCGCAGCTGTCCGATCGCCGCCTCGAGGCAGTTTCCGACGCGGTGCAGGTCGGCGACGAAATCCTGGTGATGGTCACCGACATCGGCGCTGACGGCAAGATTCGCCTCTCCCGGCGGGCCGTGATGGAAGGCTGGACGCTGGAGCAGGCCCGCGAGCAGGATCAACCCCGGCGGCCTGCGGGCGGTGGGGAGCGGCGCAATGGCGAGCGTCCGCCGCGACGACGGTAAGGGGACATGGGGAGTTGTGAGTGGGAACGTGGGAACGTGCGAAGGTGTCCCCGTGTAAAGGTGTGAAGGTGTGAACGTAAGTGACTCGCTGATTCGCTAATTTTCAAAGAGGAGACCCAGAATGAGTGAACCAACCATCGAGGTTTTGGCGGAGACCGATGAATATGCCGTGTTGATGACCCGTGACGAAGATGGCGAAGTCATCTATCACGTGGAACTGGGCAACGCTACCCTGCATTTCTTCGGCGATGAGTGGAATGAGTTCATGGATCTGATGCGTCAGGCCATGCGCTAAATCCAGCAAGGGAAACAGGCGCCGCGCGGAAGGACTCTTCCGCGCGGCTTGTTTTTAGAATGGCCACACCGGAACTGTGAGGAGAGAGCCACGAGCAGAGGCTGTGACGGCTCACCAGGCTGGCGATTCCTCCCCAGCCTGACAGGAGCCAACCGCGCTGAAGCACGTTGTTGAGGGACGTATCAGACCCGAAATTCATTTCGGGGCAGCCTGAGAGCGGCCTGAAGTTCGCGCACCCTTTGCCACGCAAGTGATTTTGGGATTCGCCTATTCGCCTTTTCGCTGACTCGCCTATTTTCCGAGCGCGCCCTATTGATTTCAACCCCAGTCAAGGTATAATTCAAGTAGATAGAGTGACGCACGGCAGCTGCACACACAGCGTTGGGAAATCAAATCGAGGCATACGATGGCAGACACATTGGATCGTTTTACACCCGCGGCGCGCGAGGTGCTGCAATACGCCCAGACCGAGGCGGTGCGCATGCGACACGCGACGATCGGTCCCGAACACGTGATGCTCGGCCTGCTCCTCGAAGGAGAAGGGCTTGCCGGACGCGTGCTCCGCGATCTGGGATTGCGCCCCCAACAAGTCCAGCGTGTCGTCGAACGACTCTCCGGCGCTCCCCCCTTGCGCTCCACAGAGCCGGTACGGCTTCGCCCCAGCACCGAAATCCTGCTCACCATGAGCATTGACGAGGCCCGCCGCCGCAACCAACCCTTTGTGGACACCGAATATCTGCTCCTGGGGCTGCTGCAGCAGCAAGAAGGGCTGATTCTGGCCATACTGGTGCAGTTCAATCTCACGGTCGATGTGGTGCGACGTCGGCTGTTGCAGGTGATGCCGGATATGCACGCGCCGGCCCCTTCCGGCGCCGGCGAGACCTCCCGCCGCGGACGCGAGCGCCCCGCCGGACGCCCCTCGGATCAACTCCTGGAGCAGCTGGCGGTGGATCTCACCGAAATGGCACGCCAGGGGCAGCTCGATCCGGTGATCGGACGGCAGCAAGAAATCGAGCGCGTCATCCAGATTCTCGCCCGCCGCACCAAAAACAATCCCGCGCTGATCGGCGAACCGGGGGTGGGCAAGACCGCCATCGTCGAAGGATTGGCGCAGCGCATCATCGCCGGCGGGGTGCCTGGCCCCATTCTGGGCAAGCGGGTGATCCAGCTGGACATCGGTTCCCTCGTCGCGGGGACGATGTACCGGGGACAATTCGAGGAACGGCTCAAGCGCGTCCTGGAAGAGCTCAAAGGTTCCAATACCATCGTCTTCATTGACGAGGTTCACATGCTGGTAGGCGCCGGCGCGGCCGGATCCGCCCTCGACGCCGCCAACATCCTCAAGCCGGCGCTGGCGCGCGGCGAGCTACAATGCATCGGCGCCACCACCCTCGAGGAGTACCGCAAACACATCGAATCCGACGCCGCCCTCGAGCGCCGCTTCCAGCCGGTGATCGTGGAGGAACCGTCGCAGGAAGAAACGCTCCAGATTCTCCAGGGCATCAAGCACGCCTACGAGCAACACCACCGGGTACACATCAGCCCGCGAGCGCTGGAAGAGGCCGTGCGGCTCTCTGCCCGCTACGTTCCCGACCGCTTTCTGCCCGACAAAGCCATTGACGTGATGGACGAGGCCGCTTCGCGGGTGCGCATGTACAAATCGCCCACGTCCCGCCGCCTGCGGGTGCTCTTCGAGAACCTGCAGGACCTTCGCATCAAGCGCGCGCGCCTGATGGCCGAGAAAGATTACACCGAAGTCGAAGCCCTCAACGCGCAGGAGCGGCAGTGGGAAGAGGAGATGTCCCGTCTCCGCGCCGTTCAGGAACAGGACGAGGGGTTGACGGTGGAAGCGGAGGACGTCGCTGAGATCGTCGCCATGTGGACGGGAATCCCCGTAAGCCAGCTGGCGCAGGAAGAGAGCCAGCGGCTGATGGACATGGAAGCGCGATTGCAAGAGCGCGTCGTAGGGCAGGATGAGGCGATCGCTACCGTGGCGCAAGCAGTGCGTCGCGCCCGCGCCGGGCTGAAGGATCCACACCGCCCCATCGGCTCGTTCATCTTCCTCGGACCGACGGGCGTCGGCAAGACCGAGCTCGCCAAGGCCCTGGCGGCGTTCCTCTTCGGCAGCGAGGAAGCGCTCGTCCAGCTGGACATGTCGGAGTTCATGGAGCGGCACACCGTCGCCCGGCTGGTGGGCGCGCCGCCAGGGTACGTGGGCTACGAGGACGCCGGGCAGCTCACCGAGGCCATCCGTCGTCGCCCCTACTCGCTCGTCGTCTTCGATGAGATCGAGAAAGCGCATCCCGACGCCTTCAACATGCTGCTGCAAATCATGGAAGAGGGCGTGCTCACGGATGCGCGGGGGCATAAAGTGGATTTCCGCAACACGCTCATTATCATGACTTCCAACGTGGGCGCGCAGGAGATTCAACGGCAGAACGTGCTGGGCTTTGACGTGACCGCCGCGGCAGGGCAGAACGAGCAGCGCACCTATGAGGAAATGAGCCGCAAACTCAACACGGAGCTGCGGCGACTCTTCCGCCCGGAGTTCCTGAACCGGGTGGACGCCGTGATCATCTTTCATCCCCTCAACCGCGCCGCGCTGCGGGAGATCGTCCGCCTGGAGATCGAGAAGGTGCGCGCTCGCGTCCGCGAAAACGGCCTGGAGCTGGAACTCGCCCCCGCCGGGCAGGATTGGCTATGCGATCACGGCTACAGCGACGAATACGGCGCGCGCCCTTTGCGGCGGCTCATCCAGCAGGAAGTGGAGACGCCGCTCTCCGACGCGCTACTCTCAGGGGAATTCCACCCCGGCGATGTAATCGCGCTCGATGCCGGGCCTGAGGGGCTGTGGCTGCGCCGCGTGGAGCCAGAACCGGCACCGCGAGCGACGCTCTAGGCCCGCCAGGGTCACCCCTCCCTTTCCAGGCCGGCCCGCGGATGGGCGCGATTGTAAACCTCGCGGGCGCGGCGTTGGGTGACATGCGCGTAGATCTGCGTCGTCGCTACGCTGCTATGACCAAGGAGCTCTTGTACCACCCGCAAATCGGCCCCCCCATCTAATAAATGGGTGGCGAAAGTATGCCGCAAGAGGTGCGGGGTCACCGTCTGCGCGATCCCCGCGGCGACCCCCGCCTGCCGCACAAGCTCGCTGATGGAGCGCACCGACAGGCGGCTTCCCGAACGATTGAGAAAGAGCGCCGGAAGGGGGGGACGCTCGCCCTGCAACGAGGGGCGCCCTTCACGCAAGTACACCTGCAAAGCTCGCAGCGCTGGATGCCCTAGCAGCACAATCCGCTCCTTGTCCCCTTTGCCGATGACCCGCATTTCCCCGCTGGAGAAATTCACGTCCCGCACGTTGAGGCCGGCCAGCTCCGCGACGCGCACTCCCGACGCATAGAGGGTCTCCAGGATGGCGCGGTCGCGCAGTCCTTGCGGGGTATCCGCCGGCGGCGCGTCGAAAAGCGCAGCGATTTCCTCGTGGGTGAGGTAGCGCGGCAGGCGCTGGGGCAGACGGGGGGCATACACACGGCGGAAGAGGTTCTCCGCCCAGAGTTGCTGATGGAGGAGATAGTCGCCGAGCGCGCGCAGCTCGAAAACCCGTCGGGCGATGCTGGCGCGCGCGTAGCCGATCTCGGTCAACTCCACCAGATAGGCCCGCACGACTTCTCGTTCCAACGCCTCAAGCGTGGTGATCCCCTGCTCAGCGCAATAATCGAAGAACTGTCTGATGTCGGTGCCGTAGTTCTTGATGGTGTAAGGCGAGGCGTTGTTAACTTCGAGGTGCTTCAGATAGCGTTCCAGACAGGCGGACAATTCCATACACGATCCTCAATCCGACCTCGCACCGCGGCGCGACGCCCGAGGTGCACGCCTCCCCCCGGTTTAAGCCACGAATTTCGTCATGGCTCAGCGCCGGTTTGGGCGCTCAGCTGCGCGACGCATGAACGCCCTGCTGTTCAGCGCAGAGACGATCGTAAATCGTGAGAATGTTCGCCACATGCAGCTGGTGACTGGCAATGCCCAGGGGCACACGCTCCAAACCGCAAGTCTCCAGCGAGATGTCCCAAATCGCCTGACGGGGTTTGCCGCGCTTGAGGATCTTGCGCGCTTGCTCCTCGACGCATTCCAGATAGTTGATGTAACGATCCAGGACCGCCTGGACTTCGCCGCGCAGAATCACCTCGCCGTGCCCCTGGATGATCGTTTCGGGCGCCAGCTTCTTGATGGCGCGCAGCGTCTCGATGGCCTGCCGCCAATCGCCGTCGGCGATGATGGGGATCGCCATGACCGAGTCGCCGGTGATCAGAATCCGTTCCCCTTCCAGGAACACGCCGATGTTGTCGGCCGTGTGTCCCGGCAGCGGCAACAGGTGCATGGTCACCCCGCCGGCAAGCAATTGCAGCTCCCCCTCCTCAAAGGTGATGGTTGGAATCCGCAATGTTACTTCGTCAAAGAGCGAATCACTGGCCCGCGCCTGCGCCAACGAGGTCTCCCCCACTTCCAGCAGTTTCTGGCGACACAACGCATGGGCGATGAGGTCCACGTGCTGAGGATAAGTGTACAGCCCATAGACATGATCCATGTGGTAATGGGTCAAAATCAGGGAATGAAAGCGCCCTCTGCCGCGAAGATCGAGGAACTGCGCGATCTGATGCGCCTCTTCGGGGAAAGGCAGCGCGTCGATCGCCACAATGCCTTCCTCGGTCACTACCGCCACGCAGTTGACCAGAGCATAACGCTCACTGGTGAAGAGATAGATATCCTCTGTCACACGTTCCCAAAACATGCCAGCTCCTGTTCACATTTTTATCACATTAACCCACCCTACGATGACGGATGGCCCCTATAATTACAGCATAACATACCCGGAAGTGAAAGTCAAGATGACTTTACATAACAAAGCGGAGGTGCGCCAACAAAAAGCCGCTCTCTTGAGAGAGCGGCTGGATAAGACACCCCCACCGTGCCGTGTGCCGATGGTTTTGACCCTGCTTACGCAGGTGGGAACTCGTCGGTGGCTCAGCCTTGCCTGACGGCTACCGCTTGAACACCTGAACGTAGATCCCCATTTTTCAAGGTGTTGGCTCAAAACCCCATACCGGCATCACGCACACAGCAGGGTACAGCAGTATCATACCACACTTCGCGCAGTTGACAACCAACTCAAAAGTTCGTCAGCACCGTGCGCATCAGGCGCAGCCAGTTATCATGCAAGATAGCGGCGATGTCGGCTTCGGCGTAGCCCCGCTCGCGCAGCAGCGCGGCAATCTTGCCCCAATCTGCCGCCGAATCCAGCCCCAGCGGGGCAGCTTCCAGCCCCATGCCGCCGTCAGCGTCCGTCCCCAGGCCCACGTAGCGCGCGCTGCCCGTCACCTGGCACACGTGATCGATGGCCTCGATGACGCGCGGCAGCGGGAGGCGCGGGTCATCGCGGCGCCAACTCTCCGACAGCATCATGTTGAAGGGGATGACGCCGATCACGCCGTCGCGTTCGGCCAGCTGCTGGATCAAGCGGTCCGGCAATTGCCGCGCGCCCTCGCGCAGCGCCCGAGGATTGGCGTGTGTAGCGGCGACGGGTCCGGGGTAACGTTCGAGGGCGTCGTAGGCCGCCGCTTCCCACAAATGGCTGATGTCGAGCAGCAGGTTGAAGGCCGCCATCTCGCGCAACAGGGCGCGCCCCTCATCGGTGAGGGGGCCGGGCGCAGCGTTCCCGCCGGCATAGGGCGTGCCTGCGGCCCAGGTGAGGCCCACGCCGCGCGCGCCTTGTTCCGCCCACCACCCCACCTCGGCGGGAGAGCGGATCGGCGCCGCGCCTTCCAGCACCAGAAACAGCCCTATCGCGCCCGGCGAAGTCTCCCAGGCGCTCAACGTCGCATCGAGGTCGGCAAGGGTGCGCAAGAAGCGCAGCTCCCCTTCGTCGCTCCAGCGGCGGTAGGTTTCCAACTGCGTCCGCGCCTGCAAATAGGCTTCCTCGGCGTTGTGATAGCCCTCGCCAGCAGCGAGCCAGGGGGAATGCGCCGGCTCCACGAAGAGGCTTCCGCCAACGATCGCCACGTTGCCCCGGCGCAATTCAGGGAAAGTGACCATGCAGGTGTTCTTCACCTGCCCCTGGCGCTCCCGTGCGCGCAACTCCTCCAGCGGCAAGCGCAAATCACGCCCCAAGGCCACGGCGTTGTACCCCAGGTCCAAATGCGCATCTACGATGATCCCGGTCATCAGCCCTCCCCATCTCAGACGTGATGGACGAAGCCATGCACAGCAGTATAGCCGCTTCAGGGCAGTTGACAAGATTTCCCCTTGCAGCATACTTATTCCACGAAGGGATACGGGTGACGATGCAAAGGCGACGTTTCGGGTATGCTCTGCTCATTGAGACCGGCGCGCATGCGGGGATGGTGCTGCCACTGACGAGCGACACCTTCACCATCGGGCGCGAGCTGGACAATACGCTGGTGCTGGATTCGCCGCGGCTCTCGCGCTATCACGCCCGCCTGCGCATTTCGCCTTCCGGAACAGTGCTGCTGGAGGACCTGAACAGCACGAACGGGACTTTCGTCAATGGCACCCTGATCTCCGGCGTGCGGCGTCTGGCGTTGGGAGATGCCTTCACGTTGGCGGGGACCGTGCGCCTGTGTTTGATCGAGGATGAAAGCGTGAGAGACCTCACACCGCCGGAACAATGGGCCATTCCGGCGGTGGAAGCCATCCACTATCCCCGGCCGAGCAGTGACGCCGACCCCGCCGAGTCAGAAACGTGGATCTCGCCAGCTCTCGCGCCGACGATGACCCCGTCGCCCGCGGAGCAAGCGGCAACGACCGTGCGGCCAGCTTCACGCCCCCGGTATCTCTATGGGATCATCGGCGTGCTCCTGTTGCTGGTCTGCAGCGCCCTGGCGTTGGGAGTCTATTTGTGGTTCGCGCCACCGGGTTTCTGGCAGCAGATCTTCACCGCGCTGGAGCTGCCATTCCCCGCGCCGTGAGTGCGCCGCGCGCCGACGCCGGCCGATTTACTGCAAGACCAGCTTGAGGGCCAGCTCCGCGGTACTCTCCGGCTTCACATTGAGGGCGCGCTCAATGAGGCGTCCCTCCGCATCAATGGCGAAGTGGCTGCGCAGAATGCCCATGTGGGACTTGCCGTACTGCTGCTTTTCGCCCCAGGCGCCATAGGCTTCGGCGACTTTGTGGTCGGGGTCGGACAGCAGGATGAAGGGCAGCTCGTATTTCGCGCGGAACTTCGCCAGCGCCGCCGGATCATCCGGGCTGATGCCGATCACGACGGCATCCTTCTCGGTGATGACGGGGTAAGCGTCGCGCACGGCGCAAGCCTGGGTCGTGCAACCGGGGGTGTCGGCCTTGGGATAGAAATACAGCACGACTTTCTTGCCGCGAAAATCGCTCAGGCTCACCGTTTCGCCGGTATCAGAAAGCAACGTGAAATTGGGGGCAAATTCGTTTTCCATGAGTCTCCTTTCGAAATTAGAATTGTCGAGGGTGTGCTCACCAGAGCCACACCACCGCCAAATAAACAAGATACTTTTATATTTTACCAGAATTGTCTTTCAAAATCAAGGGCGAATATTTTTCAAACGTGCGAAAGTGTGAAGGTGCCCACGTGTCCAGGTGTGAACGTAAGTGATTCGCTTTTTCGCTGATTCGTTGATTCGCCTCTTTTCCGAGGAGACGCCATGTGCTGGCTCACATCATTCAAGAATGAAAATGTGCGGTAACTGTTCAGCCTGGCGTCAGGTAGCTCGACGGCGTTGGATGAACCTTTGTGAGCTGTAGCTTTTGCCCCTTCCCCAGCCTCCTCCCCAACGGCGCAAACGCCGTTGGGGAGGAGAAAAAAATAAGGGGGTTTTGCAGGCGGGCGTAGCCCGCCTGCAAAACCCCACAAAAAGAGTTCCCCTTCCCCCCGCGAGCGCGGGGGGAAGGGGCCAGGGGATAGGGGGCAAAATTGATTCTCAATCTTCAGCAATCACCAGGAAACCTTGCGTTTTTCAGTCAGTGGCTGAACAGTTACCCTGTGAGCCATAGCCCATGAGCAGAGGCTGCAACAGCTCACCGCTGCGGCTGGGGATGGAATCCCCAGCCTGACAGGAACCAACCGCGCTGAAGCGCGTTGTTTGAGGACGTAGCAGCCCCGGGGTAAGGAATTTCTGATCTGATTCGTGAAATTCGTGCCCATTCGGGGCCATTTTCGAAGGAGGGCCTGATGACCGTCGAGAGGCTAAAACAACTGAGCGAATTTCTGGCGCAGCATCGAGGGTTGCCCGTGCTGCTAGGAGTGGCGCTGGTCGTACTCAACTTCATCCTGCAGGTGCTGCCGCCCTGGGCCGCGATTCGCTGGCTCGCCGATGTGGATCTGTTCCTGCACCTCGGCGTGATCCTGGGATTGCTGGGAATTCTCATCGGGGACGCGCTCGGCTAAGCGAGGATTGCCCTCCCCAAAAAATGACGGGGCACTTGATTTTTTCGTCATTTCACGGTAGTATAGGAGTGAAGCCGTAGAAAGAGGATGACATGTTGCGATTGCGGGGAATTCTTCTGGGCATTGGCGTCGCGTTGAGTGTGATCTCGATGGCAATGGCGGCAACGCCAGGCGCCGCCGAGATCCTGGGACAACATACCGTGCAGCGGGGAGAGACGCTGTTCTGCATCGCGCGGGCCTACGGCGTGGACCCCTGGGCCATCGCCGATCAAAATCAGCTGGTCGAGGTCAGTCGTATCCACTCTGGACTCGTGCTCCAAATCCCCAATGTGCCGCGCACGCTGCCCGCCGGTCCCAGCTGTAAACGGCAGTTTGGCGAGAGTGTCATCGTCCCACAACCTGCCCCTGCACCGGCCTGCACCTGCACCCGGACTCATCTCATCGCCACAGGAGACACTCTGACCGCCATCGGCCTGAAATACGGCGTGAGCACCTGGATTGTGGCGAGCTGCAATCGGCTCCAGAATCCCAACTACATCCGCATCGGCGACACGCTCTGCATCCCTTAATCGGCTGCTGTCTGGCCTTTACGCCAGCATAGGGATCGGCTCGGACCGTAGTAAGTCAAAATTCAATACAGGAGGTTGCCATGAGTTTCGGAGAACACGTGCAGTCAGCAGATTGGAAGAAGGAAAAACACATTCCGGTCATCGAAGTGCCGGAAATCATTGAGGCGGGCAAGCCCTTTATGGTAACGGTGAGCGTGGGCAAGGAGATCCCCCATCCCAACACCACCGAACACCACATCAGCTGGATTGATGTTTACTTCAAGCCAGAGAGCGAGAAGTTTCTGCATCAGGTAGGACACTTCGACTTCACGGCGCACGCGGAGTCCACTAAAGGCCCTAACGAGGGAGCCGTGCTGGCGCATCCCATCGCCACCTTCTCCATGACCATCAAGGAGCCGGGCACGCTCATCGCCCTGGAGTCCTGCAACATCCACGGCATTTGGGAAAACTCGGCAGAGCTCCATCTCTCGGAGTAGCGGCAGGCCCGCGAGGCCTTCTGAGCTTTGCGGGCCTTTTTTGAAGCTGGGATATCCTGGCGAGACGCCACCGCGGATGAAAATGTGAGCTGTGAGTTGTGCGTCGTGATCGAAGACTGCGATGGCTCTCTTCTCACGACCCACTGCTCCCTATTTTCCGAGGAGGATACATGACCCCTATAGCCCATGAGACTCTGATCGGATTATTGCGAGCTGCGGCGATGGATGAACATGCCGCGATCATTCAATACTTGCGCCATGCCTACATGATGGGCGAGAGCAGTCTATCTTGTGAGATCGAGGCCGTGGCCCGGGACGAGATGCGGCATTTCTGGATCCTGTCGCGTTGGATCGTCAAACTGGGCGGTGAACCGCTCACGGACCGGGGCTTCACCGACTTCAGCGGCGCTACGCCGCCCGAATGGATGGCCCGCAACGTCGCGGCGGAGGACCGGGCCATCGCTATGTATCGAGATATCCTCGGGCGCACGGACGACGCCGATGTGCGCGCCGACATCGCCTACATTCTGGCAGATGAAGAGCGGCATCGGCAACAGTTCGTGAAGTTCGGCGCGGAGGTGCGGGCCGAGATGACGGCGGCAGCAGGCGAACCGACGGAGGCTGCTCCCGAAGCGGCGCTCGCGGCGGTGGATAAAGAAGCCCTGGAGTGGGGCGTGCAGCATGAGTACGCGGCGCTGCTCCAGTATCTGATGCATTCCTTCTTACTGCACACACAGCCGGATGGTGAAATCTCCGACCGGCTGGAGCTGGAGGCAGTCAACGAAATGCAGCATCTGGGCTGGCTCGGCGAGAAGCTGGCAGGACACGGGCTCGAGCTGCCCTGGACGCCTCACACGGTCGAGGTGCCCTCTGACACTGAGGCCATGTTGCAGGCCGATGTCAACCTGGAGCAAAGTACCTCGGCCAGGTATGGACAATTCCTGACCCAAATGGCGGATCCAGCGCTGAAAAGCGTGGTGGAAGATGTGCGGGGACAAGAGCTCTATCACGAAAGTCTCTTCAATCGCCTGCTGAAGCGCGTGGCCCAGCAACCCGCCTCCGGAGCACCGTCGTCGTCACCCCGAACCTGGACTATCGGATCCCTGAAACAAAAGGAGGTGAAGTAATGGAGAATGTCTTGATGCGGGGTAATTCACCCCTGACCGCAGAGCAATGGCAGGTAGTGGATACTACCGTCAGCCAGGTAGCGCAGCAAATCCTCGTCGGGCGGCGCGTGTTGGACCTCTTCGGGCCGTTGGGATTCGGGGCGTACACCGTCCCACTCTACAACTATCCCGGCGGCGGGGAAGCGCCGGTGCGCGCCAAAATGGTCCGTCAATTGCCGATGACGCTGTTGCAGCAGGACTTCATCATCACGGTAAAGGACCTGGAGCTGATGAATGCGGGCCAGCCCTTCGACATCGCCCCCATTGCCGCGGCGGCGACTCAAATCGCGCTGGCAGAAGATCGCCTGATCCTCTTCGGCGACGCAGAGGAAGGCGTTGCGGGCCTGCTCAACATTGAAGGCCGCCAGGTCATGCCGTTGAGCGACTGGGCTGAGGAAGGCGCGGCCGTCGCCGAGGTCGGCAAAGCCATCGCGGCTCTCATCGAGGACAACTTCTACGGCGCGTATGCCCTCATCCTGCATCCCGCACGCCTCTCGCGCCTGCAACGTGTCGTCGGGCGGGGTGGCATCCTGGAAGCAGAATTACTGGAAAAGCAAGCCCCCGGCGGCATCTTCAGTTCCCCTGGCATACCGTTGAACAAAGTGTTGCTCGTGACCGCACAGCCACAGTATGTGGATCTGGCAGTGGGGATGGATCTCGCCGCCGGCTACCTCGAGACGGTAAACCTGGAGCATCGGTTCCGGCTGATGGAGACGCTGGCCTTGCGGGTCAAGCAGGCCGGGGCGATTTGCACGCTCGAAGGCTGAGAACGGCAAATGGGCCAGTCATAACGCGGCAAGTGGTCTTCCCTCCCAATTCAGGCGGGTTGTGCGGCCTTTATGGCTGCGCAACCCGCTTTTGGATGAAAGGGCACGCGGATCGTCTAACGGCTCCCTGAGCAGCGTGAAACTCCTCTAAATCTATCCCTGCATTTCTCTCCGTGGGCACTTTACCTTTCAGGCAGCAGCAAGTATAATAAAGGCAAGGTCACAACCCGGCGCTGCAAGCCAGAGTCGAGCAGGAACCGTCATCCCAACGTATGTGCGACCGGCTCGCTGTCAGGGTGGAAATGGCCCGAATTGACATCAACCTTGAGGAGGTAATCCATGTCCCTTGCCGAGATTTTGACTCAAGCCATGCAGCTGGAAGCAACAGGCCGTGACTTCTATCTACAGGCCGCCACCCTGCTGACCGATGAGGCTACTGTCGCGATGTTCAAGCAGCTCGCGGAGGATGAACGGGCGCACTACGGCTATCTTGAGCGCCAGCTGGCAGCGGTGCAGTGCGGCGAAGACGTCTGCGCTATCCCGGAACTTGGCCCCGTGGCCCCCCTCGACCTGAGCGACCCGATATTCCCCGCTGGCGTCACGACGCTGGAGACTCTGGGGCAGCCCTTCTCCCTGGAAGAGGCGCTGCTCTTCTCCATGGGCATCGAGGAGAAGAGCTACAAGCTGTATCGCGGCTACGCTGAAACTGTCACAGAGGCCGAAGCCAGGCAGCTCTTCTTGCAGCTCGCCTCCGTGGAACTGAAGCACTTCGAGATCCTGGTACAGCGCTACGAATCTTTCTACCCCTATCCGCATTAGCCGCCGCAGCGCCTCCCAGCTCTGCGAAGGCCCCGGAGAGGTAGATGCCCTCTGCATGGCCGGGGCGCCGCCACAGGGCTGGCCACACCGCTACGACCTGCGCACACCGGGCAAGCATGGACGTGTGAGTCGTGATCGGCGGCCGCGACAGCTCTCGACTCACGGCTCACTGAGCTCTATTTGCTGAGGAGGCAGCCGTTGCCGGAATTACCGGAAGTCGAAACCATCGCGCGCCAGCTGCGCCCACAGCTGCTTCAACGCCGCTTCGAGCGCGTGGACATCCTCTGGGCGCGCCTCGTGGATCGGCCCTCGGCGATGGAATTCAGCCGCGCCCTGCAGGGAGCTACTGTCGAGGCCATCGGGCGACGAGGGAAATTCCTCAGCTTCGGCTTGAATACTGGCCAGACCTGGCTGGTGCATCTGCGGATGACGGGGAAATTTCGCCTCTGGAACGCCGCTGCGCCTGCCGAAGAGGATCCGCACGTGCGCGCACGCTTTCGGCTGGATGACGGCACCCGGCTGGATTACAGCGACTCAAGGAAATTCGGACGGTTCTATCTGGTAGACGACCCCCAAACCGTCACCGGCGCCCTGGGACCTGAACCGCTCAGCCCGGACTTCACCCCGGCGTGGTTCAGCGCGGCCCTGGCCGGTCGGCGCGGCGAGATCAAACGCCTGTTGCTCGATCAAAGCTTTCTTGCCGGCTTGGGCAACATTTATGTCAACGAAGCCCTCTGGCGCGCGGGCATCCATCCCCAGCGGGCCGCGCACACCCTCACCGCCGCCGAGATCACCCGTCTCCATGCGGCCATCGTGAGCGTCCTCAGCGAGGGCGTGGCGAATGGCGGCGCCACCCTGCCGGATCGCCAATACGTCTATCCCGACGGAGCCCTGGGCCAACAGCAGTTGCATCTGGCAGTCTACGACCGGGCGGGCGACCGCTGTCCCACCTGCGGCTACCCGCTCGAACGCATCGTCCAGGCGCAACGCAGCACGTATTTCTGCCCCGTCTGTCAACCTCTCTCCCACCCTTCCGACGCTCCCCAGCCCCCGGAAGAGGAGCAAGGCTGACGGTAACCCACCCGGCGTTCACACAGAATTCCAATTCGCTTTACGAAAGGAGGAACCCATGAACTTCTTGCAGAATCCCAACTTCGATGAGGGCCACCATCATCAGGACAACATCACCGAAATCGTCGTGCCCGACGGTTGGCGGCTCTACTGGCTGGATAACGTCATCTTTCCGGGCAGCGCCAGCCCGGCCTATCGTCCCGAATCCACCGTCTGGTGGATCTATCACGCGCCGGAAGTGGAGAAACCGCTCTTCTTCCTCACCGGCGATTTTTGCTGGAAGGTTTTCAAGGCCTTTGCGCCGCTGTACTTCGCCGTAACGCAGACGGTGACCGGCCTGACACCGGGGCAGCGCTACCGCTTCACCGCCAAAGTCTTCCCTGACATCGTCGAGGAATACAGTCCTACCGGCAAGATCTGGGCGCGGGATATTTGGGCCGCCGAGGCCCGCGCCGGCTGGAGCGCTCCCGACACGCCATGGCCCGAGGGCGCGGACGGCGACATCGCATGGACGGAGTGGTTCAACATCCACAACGGGAATTTCGCCTTCGGCCAGTACTGCGATGTCTGGGTGGAATTCGTCGCCCCGGAAGACGGCAGAGCGCAGATCTGGCTCGAATGCAAAGCCAAATGGGGGTTCGCTAACAACTGGTTCATGGATGCGTTCACGCTGACAGAAGTCGCCAGTCCCCCGGAACCGGAACCGCAGCCGGAGCCCGAACCAGAACCCGAGCCGGAACTACCTTCGCCGCGCGGCAAACCGCGCGTGCAATACGAGCGCACCTACGTCCTGATGCCGTCCGACTGTCCCACGAGCTGGATGACAGCGGTAGCGCGGGTTGCCCTGCCCTTCCAGGTCACACTGGGCTTCTCGGCGGATGACGCCGGCATCGGCGATTTGGACTCGCGCACCGTCATCGCCGTCGCCCCCAGTCACATCGGCACCGGCCTTACAGCAGCCTGGTATGCGGAAAACTACCCCGGCGTCACCTTCATCCCCCTGGAAGTGAACTCCGCCATCGAACTGGAACAGCGCTTGTACGATCTGCTCGAGGGACGGGGAAACGGGTGAACGTGCGCACGGGTGAACGTGCGCACGTGTTTATTTTCAAAGGAGGAGGCAACCCTCATGGCCTTTCGACTGCGCTGGCCTACCCAGCATGGAACGATTACGCAAGCCTTTGGAGTGAATCCCCAGTTCTACAACAAATTCGGCCTTCCCGGACATGAGGGCCTCGATTTCATGGCCCCCATGGGAAGCGAAATTTACGTCGGCGCCGACGGCTTTGTGAGCGACGTGCGGCTCGACGGCAACGCCAATCCCCTGCAACTGCCTTACGGCAATCAGGTCCGCGTGGAGCACAACGACGGCTTCGAGACGATCTACGCGCATCTCGAACAGGTCGTCGTGGTGCGTGGACAATTCGTCCGCGCCGGACAGCTCATCGCGCTGGCAGATGACACGGGCAACTCCACCGGCTCCCATCTGCACCTCACGCTGAAGCAAAAGGGCGCGACCCAGGCGGGACAGACGACCTATCCGCACGACATCATCGACCCCACGCCCTACCTCACTCCCTTTCAGCCCGGCGGGGTGGAACCGACGCCTCCCGCCCAGCCCACCCTCTACGTCACCGTAGACAGCCCGGAGCTGGGCTACCTCAACGTCCGCAAGGCCCCTTACGCCAGCGCGGAGCTGCTGGGGCGGGTAGATCATGGGGCGCGTCTGGGCATCCTCGAAGATGCCGACCTGGCGCAGGCCAAGATCGGCCAGTACGGGCAGTGGTTGTGGATTCGAACGCCCGACGATCGAGTAGGCTACGTCGCCGCCTGGTATGTGAAACTCGCAGCGACGCCGACCCCCACCCCGCCTCCGACCGTGCTTTTTGTCGTGGTAGAGAGCCCCGAGGTCCCCCTCAAACTGCGCCAGGGACCGGGCGTGTCCTACGCCATCATCGCGGAGCTGCCCCATGCAACGCGGCTCAAAGCGCTGGAAGCCGAAGCCGTCGTGAAGCAGAAAGTCGGCCAGCAGGGACAATGGCTGAACGTGCAGGCGCCCAACGGCCAACAGGGATACGTCGCCGCCTGGTACATCAAACTGCAGACCCCCGACGCTGTGCCCATCGTCCCCCAGCCGACGGAAGGACCGGTGACCCACATCATCGTGGAAAGCCCCGACGCGGGCCTGCGCGTCCGCCAGCAGCCGACGACGAGCGCCGCGCAGGTCTGGTGGGTGCCCCATGGCGCCGTGCTCGAAGTGCTGGAGGATCCCGCCGAAGCCGGCAAAAAAGTCGGGCAGCAAGACCAATGGATCCGCGTCCGCACCCCCTCACGGCACGAGGGGTTCGTGGCGGCGTGGTACGTGCGCGCGCCGCGCACGAGCGACACCCGCCGCCTGGCGACCGTCGCCGACCTGCCCAAGGGCCTCTCGCCGTACCTCTTCGGGATTCACGCCGCGCAGCTCAGCGACGACGCAGCCTTCCGCGACGGCCTCCGCGCGCTCTTCACGGGCAAGGGCAAAAAAGGCTGGGTCCTCTTCACCGAGTCGCTGGGACGGCAGCCGGCCAACATCACACTAGATCAGAACCTCCGCAGCCGGCTTTGGGACTGGGCGCAGCAGGGCTATGGCGTCATCATCCGGCTGAATCACGGCTATCATCCCAGCGGCACGCTGCCCGTCTCCGCCGGCTACGACGATTTCGCCGCGACCTGCGCCCGGTGGGTGGAGCTGTATCTCAAGGCCGACAGCGCCACCAACACCCAGTACCAATGGACACTTCAGATCGGCAATGAGCAGAACAATCCCAGCGAGCATCCGGGGGATTACGGGCAGATCTTCGAGCACATCACGCCGGAGCGCTACGCCCAGGCCTTCAACAAAGTCTATGCCGCCATCAAAGCCATCTTGCCCGGGGCGGTTGTCTGCCCCGGTGCAGTGGATCCCTACAACTCGACGCCGCTGCCGCTGCTTGGCCAGGCCCGTTGGCGTCCCCTCGACTATTTCCAGACCATGCTGGACAACATCCCGGCGCTGGATGGCTTCATCCTGCACGCCTACACGCACGGCCCCGCGCTCGACGCGATCACTAACCTGGCCACCTTTGGGGATTCCCTGCTCAGCGACCATTACTTCGACTTCCAGACGTACCGGCTGTTCATGGAACGCATCCCGCTGAAGTGGCGCGATCTACCCGTCTACCTCACGGAGACCAATCATATCTGCCGCCCGGGCGCTGCGCCGGCCTGCCTCCACGATCAGGGATGGGTGAACCAGAACACCGGCTGGGTGCGCGCCATGTACACCGAAATCCACCGCTGGAACCAGCAGCCCTACGCGCAGCAGATCCGTTGCGCCCTGCTCTATCGCTGGGATGGCGACGATTGGCGCATCGCCGATAAGCCCGGCGTCCAGGAGGACTTCCGACAGGCGCTGGATAACGACTACCGCTGGCTGTTGCCTGAGCCGGAATTGCTCGCCCAGGCCGCCGTCGTCCCGGCGGCAGCCGCGCCGGTCGCTGCCCCGCAGCCCCCAGAGCGGACCCTCGTAGCGCCGGACAACCTCAAACGCATTTGGGGCATCGGTCCCAAGGCCGAGGTCGCGCTCAACGCCGCGGGCATCTTCCTTTTCGAGCAGCTGGCGGCGCTCACTCCCGAGGCGCTTCTGGATCTCCTCGGCGAGACAGCGTTGCGCGTCCGCTACACCGCCACCTGGCCTGAGCAAGCGCGTCTGCTGGTCGAACAGCGTCACGACGAATGGCTCGACCTGCAACGCCGGTTGGGACGCGGTCGCCCGCGCTAACGCGGGGCCTTGCCCAGCCCGAATCTCATGTTAAAATAAGGCTGATGCGCATAGATGTCCTGACTCTGTTCCCGGCGATGTTTTTAGGCCCGCTGCAGGAGAGCATTCTGAAGCGCGCTCAGGAACGGGGCCAGCTCACCCTGGTGATCCATCCCTTGCGAGACTATGCCCTGGACCGGCATCAGCTGACCGATGACACGCCCTACGGCGGCGGCGAGGGGATGCTGCTCAAGCCCGAACCCATCGTCCGCGCGGTGACGGCGCTGCGAGGGACCCAGGAGTTCCCGGTGGTGTTGTTAAGCCCGCAAGGGCGGCTCCTGGATCAGACAGTGGTTCAGGCGCTCGCGCAGCAGTCGCGGTTGCTGCTGATCTGCGGGCATTACGAGGGCTTCGACGAGCGGGTGCGTGACCTTCTGCATCCCGATGAGATTTCCATCGGCGATTTCGTGCTCACCGGCGGCGAGCTGCCCGCCATGGTGCTCATTGACGCCGTGGCCAGATGGATCCCGGGCGTGCTCGGCGATGCCGAAAGCGCCCGGCAGGACTCGTTCGCCGACGGCTTGCTGGAAGGGCCGCAATACACACGCCCGCCGAGTTTCGGCGGCCTCGAGGTTCCCGCGGTGCTACGTTCGGGCCATCATGCCGCGATCGCCCGCTGGCGGCGGCAAGAGGCGCTTCGCCGCACCCGGCTCCGGCGACCGGAATTGCTCGCGCGGGCAACTCTGACCGCCGGGGATCGCCAGTTTCTGGCCCAGCTGGAAGCCGCCGGGCCCCAAACGTCGGAACAAGGATAAGACATGGAAACCTCCCTGGTAGAACAGCTTCAGCGAGGCGACTTGAATGCCCTTGGGGAGCTCTACGAGCGGTACAAAGACCTGGTCTACCGTGTCGCTCTGGCTGCCACACGCGACCATCGCGCCGCTGAAGACATCCTCCAGGAATGCTTCGTGCGCCTCTACACCTACGCCAGGACCATTGACCCTCACCGCCCCCTCGAACCGTGGCTGTACCGCGTCACACTCAACCTGGTCTACGATTGGTCCGCCAAAATCCGCTGGGCGCAGCCGATCGAAGACTTGCTGGAATGGCTGTCGGGCTTGCCGGCCATGTTCCCGGCGCCCGATCATCGCACCGAAGAGCGGGAAACTGCCGCCCTGATCCGCGAGGTCATCGCTGACCTCCCCTCCTCACACCGGGCCGTCGTGGTGCTCTTCTACATCGAAGAGCTGCCCCTCGACGAAATCGCGCGAATTCTGGATCTGCCGGTAGGGACCGTGAAGTCACGCCTGCACTACGCGCGCGAGCGCCTGCGGGAAGCGCTCATCCAACGTCAGCGGCCCGTGCCCGAACTCCAATATGAGTTCACATGACGCCCCGGCAGTGAGGCGCTCACCTGGCTGAGGCCCCCTGCCATGCTTCCCCATATCTTGCTTCAGGAGTCCTGCATGAGAAAAAGAAAGTGGTGGGGTTCTCTGGTCCCGCTGTTGATCTGGGGTCTGCTGGCCAGCTGTACAAATCTTCCGACGACAAGTCCGCTCCTCACCCCACCGGCGGGAACAGCCACCGCCGGCGTCACCGTGGAAGCGTCCGCCACGGCGACCCCCACTGCCACCGCGACGCCGACGCCTACCGCGCCCCCCACGCCCACCCCTCCGCCGCCCACAACCCTCACCGTGTGCCAGGAACAGGAGCCCGAATCCCTGTATTGGTACAGCAGTGCCTCACAGCGCACCGCCCGTCACGTCTTGCAAGCGCTGTACGATGGCCCTGTGGACTATCACGCCTACACCTATCAGCCCGTCATCCTCGAACGGCTGCCGGAACTGGGGAATGGGGACATCAACCTCAAGAAAGTCATTCTGCAGGCAGGAGACCGCGCTGTAGACGCCGAAAACAATCCCGTCACCCTCGCGGAGGGGATGTTCGTGCGCCCGGCCGGATGCTACAGCGCCGCCTGCGCGGTGACCTTCACCGGCGAGCCCGTGGAGATGGAGCAGCTGGAGATCGTGTTCCACCTGCGACAGGACGTGCGCTGGTCCGATGGCACGCCGGTGACAGCGGACGACTCCGTCTACAGCTTCGAGCTCGACGCCGATCCCGCGACGCCGACCGACAAAAAGGTGGTCAACCGTACCGCCAGCTACCGCGCGCAAGATACCTCCACTGTGGTCTGGACCGGCCTGCCGGGCTACATCACCCCGCTCTACGTCGCCACCTTCTGGACGCCCCTGCCGCGCCAGCTGTGGCAGGAGACCCTGGGATATGACGCCGCCGACCTGCTCCACGCCCCCGAATCCACCCGCGCCCCGATGGGCTGGGGGGCCTTCAAGGTCGAAGAGTGGCGGCCGGGCAGCTCCCTCACCCTCGTGCGCAATCCGGCCTACTTCCGTGCGGGGGAAGGGCAGCCCGCGGTGGATCAAGTCGTCTTCCGCTTCGTGCCCGATGTGAACGACGCCCTTGCCCAATTGCTTGCCGGCAGGTGCGACATCATCCCCGAGCGCACCGATCTGGAAACGCTCGCTCTCCTGTTGCTGCAATTGGAAAAGCAGGAGCTGGCGCGCCCCTTCTTCACCCCCGACAGCCGCTGGGAACACCTCGATTTCGGCATCAACCCGGCATCGAACACTAAACGCCCCGACTTCTTCGAGGACGTGCGGGTACGGCAGGCGATCGCCTATTGCCTCAACCGCGAGGGCGTGGTTCAGGATCAAATGTACGGGAAGTCGGCGGTTCCCGCGTCCTATCTCCCGCCGCAACACCCCCTCGCCGTGGCCGATCTGCCCACCTACCCCTACGACCCTGAACGTGGCCAGGCGCTGCTGGACGAAGTCGGCTGGCGTGACGAGGACGGCAACGACATCCGCGAAGCGCACGGCATCCCCGGCATCCGCGAGAAAACCCCCCTGGCGTTTCGCTGGCAATCCACGACGGCCTCGTCGTCCGCGTACCTGGAGCGTTTCCAGAGCGACCTGGCCCGCTGCGGGATGGAGGTCACCTTGAGCCAGCTGCCGGTGACGGAATTCTTCGCCATGAGCGCCGATGGACCGTTGTTCGGGCGCAACTTCGAGCTGGCGTCCTTCGCCTGGATGACCGACCTCGATCCCCCTCCCTGCGCCCGTTACATGAGCACCGCCATTCCCAGCGCCGCCAATAACTGGACCGGCCTGAATCTGCCGGGCTTCATTGATGCAGATTTCGATGCCGCGTGCGCCCAGGCGCAGAATGCGCTGCCAGGGTCGCCAGACTTCATCGCAGGGCATCAGGCAGCGCAACGTCGCTTTGCCGAACGCTTGCCCGCCTTGCCCCTCTTCTGGCGGCTCCAGCTCTCCGTCACCCGCCCTGAGGTCAGCGGCTTTGCCCCCGATGCGACGACGAACTCCAGCCTGTGGAATATCGAGAGCCTCAGCCTGCAGCCCTGAAATCTGGCCGCGTTTCTTTTCCACCCTCCAAAAAAACGTTCCCGTCTGGAAAGCCAGACGGGAACGTTGTATCTCAACAGCGAGCGCCGCTCAGTCCTTATGGCGCCGGGCGTAGGTCGCGCCGCCGATGATCCCCAGAAACAGCCCGGCCACGGAGGCAAAATAGGCGATGAAGTTCAGCGCGAAGGTTGACTTCAGCACGCCCAACACCATCAGCAATGGCAACACGACGCCGGCGACGACCAGACCCAGGCCGAGCGCTATCGTGTGCGAGGGCTGCCAGCGTCCGCTCATCGGTGCAACCAGCACGCGACCAGATGGTGCGGTTCCGGCTCAAAGTGCGGCGGCTCTTCCACGTCACACAGCCCCTTCATCATGTAGGCGCAACGGGGATGGAACCGGCAGCCAGCCGGCGGCTTGACCAGACTGGGCGGCTCGCCCGGCGGCACATCGCGGAAGCGCGTCGCATTGTTCGCGTCGGGATCCGAAGTCGCCGACAACAACGCCATCGTGTACGGATGCAGCGGGTTGCGGATCAAGTCATCAATCAACGACTTTTCCACCGCCTGCCCCGCGTACATCACAAAAATCCGCTCCGAGAAATAGCGCACCGTCGAAAGATCGTGGGTGATGTAAATCACGGCGAGATGGTGACGATCCTGCAAGCTGCGCAGCAGTTTTAGGATTTCCACGCGCACCGAGGCATCCAACATCGAGACCGGCTCATCGGCGACGATGAGCTTCGGGTCCAGGAGCATCGCCCGCGCAATCACCACTCGCTGCTGCTGCCCGCCGCTGAGCATGTGCGGGAACTTGGGCAGGAAATCTTCCACGGGGCTCATCTTGACTTCTTCCAGCGCGTTGCGGATGCGCGCCTCCCGTTCCGACCGGCTCTTAATGCCATTGATAATCTGCGGCTCCTCGAGGATCCGCTGGACGCTCATGAAGGGCGCCAGCGCGCCGTAGGGGTCTTGCTGGATGTAACCCACCTGCGAGCGGTACAGTCGCAATTCCTGCCCCTTGAGATCGTTCAACCGCCGTCCCTCAAAGAAAAGCTCGCCAGCGGTGGGGCGATGCAGCGCCAGAATAGTCTTCATCAGGCTGGATTTGCCGCAGCCGCTCTCGCCGACGATGGCGATCGTCTCGCTGTGATGCAGATCGAAAGTCACGCCGTCCACGGCGCGGACGTAGCCGGCATGGCCAAAACCGAAACGGCGCAGTTCGAACCACACCCGCAAGTCCTGCACCGAGAGCAACACGTCCTCTTGGGGACGTTCCGCAGCCGTCACCGCAGTCCCTCCCCCCTGAGCTGTTCCTGTCATCGTATTCATCTTGTACCTGCTCCTTTAGGCCACATGCAGCCAGCACTTGACCGTGCGACCGTCCTGGCGGATGGTGGGGGGATCCTCGACACACCGCGCGAAACGTTGTGGGCACCGCTCCGCAAAGCGACATCCCGTCGGCGGGTTGATCAGGCTGGGAGGCTGCCCCACGATGAAATCCGGTTCCTGGTCACCGCGCAGACGCGGCACACTGGCCATGAGCTTGCGCGAATAGGGATGGAGCGGCTCCGCGAAGAAACGCTGCGCGTCCCCCGTCTCCACGATCTGCCCGGCGTACATCACGGCGACGCTATCGGCCAGCTCGCTGGAGGTGGCAATATCGTGCGTGATCAGGATGAAGCTCATGCCGAGCTCGCTCTTGATGCGCTTGAGCACGTTGAAGATGTTCGCTTGCGTCAACACATCCAGCGCCGAGGTCGGCTCGTCCAGCACGATCAGGTCGGGCGCGGTCACCAACGACATGGCAATCGCCACCCGCTGCCGCATGCCGCCGCTCAACTCGAAGGCATACCGATCAAGGAAGTCCAGCGGAACCCCCACATGCTGGAACATCTTGCGCGCCTGCGCCAACGCCGTTTCCTTATCCATGGCATTGTGGATGATCGCCGGCTCCGCCACCTGATCGCCCACTTTGAGCACCGGGTTGAGCGCATTCATCGCCGCCTGCGGCACCATGGAGATCTTGATCCAACGCACCTTGCGGCGGTAATCCTCATCATTGAGTTGCATTACATCCGTATCATGCAAATATACTTTCCCCGAATAAGTCTCGACATTGCGGGGCAACAGCCGCAGAATGGCCTTCGCCAACGAAGTCTTGCCGCAGCCGGATTCTCCCACCACCACAACGGCCCGGTTCGTTTCCAGGTCGAAGTTCACGCCGTCTACAGCGCGTACCGTGCCTTTGCCTGCCCGGAAATGGAGCTTCAAATCTTCAATATGGAGTAAAGTTTTCTCAGGCATGGCCTATACCTCCCTCAAGCGCGGATTGAAAATACGATCGAGGGCAAAGCCCACCATCGCAAAGGCCAGACCGGCAAGCATCAGTAACAGCGCAGGTTCGAGAATCCAATAGTATTGGCCGTTGTAAAGCGCGCCGTTGGCATACGCATCATTGATGAGCTTGCCCCACGTCGGAAGGACCGGATCGCCCAATCCCAGCAACGCCAGCGACGCTTCCAGGAACACATAGGCGGGAATGCCGGACACCAACCCGGGGATGAGCACCGGGATGATGCGGGGGATGAGGTACGAGACGATGATGCGCCAGTTGCTCGCGCCGTAAGAACGCGCCGCCTCGATGTAGGGGGCTTCCTTGATCTGCAGGAAAGTCGCCCGATAGCCCTTGATCGAAGAGCCGAAGATGCTCAGCAAGATGACCCAGAGCAACAACACCCAAATGCTGCGCGATTGGAACGTGCCAACCATAATCAAAATCGGCAGGAACGGCAGCAGCATATTGATTTCGGTGAGGCGCTGGATGATGTCATCCACGATGCCGCCAAACCACGTCCCCACGGCGGCAATGAACATGGTCGTGACCGTCGTCACCAGGGCGGCGACCAGGCCGAAAGAGAGCGCCACCGGCGTGCCCCAGAGCAGCGCGATGGTCAGATCGCGGCGACGATGATCGGTGCCCGCCAGCCCATGCACCGTCCCATAGGAGACGAATTTGGCCTCCAGGTCAGAATCGTTCTCAAAGGTGATCGCGTCAATCCGCAGCTGATACGTCCCCTTGAGCACTGTCGGCGTCTCCTGGTTCGGATCGGAGAACAAGGCCACCTCCGGCGCGACGCCCTTGAGCCGCCGCAACAGGCGTTCATCCTGGTTAAAACGGTAGGTCTCCGAATGTTTGGCGGTGACTTCGCCCAGCCGAATTTCCCGTCCATCGGGCGTGATCCAGAACAGCGAGACGAAAGGTCCCTTTTCCTTGAAGGTCGCTGTCATGAAGACGATCAGTTCACTGGGGAAGGCGTCGGCCTCGTAATCGAAAGTGTAGGTGAAGATGACGTCCGTCATCGTCTCGTCAATGGGCTTGACTTCTTTAGTCACGAAGGGAGCGCCATCAGTGCTGTTTCGCACGATCGTGGTAGGCTGTTTGGTCCTGGAGAAGAAGTTAAACCAGGCGGGAGGGGCCAGGCGCGGATAATCTCCCCAGACTTCCTCGCCGCCGCGCCACAGGCGAATGGCCTCGTCATACGGCACGGCGACCACGGTGTACACCGCCAACGCCACCAGCGCCAGGATAATGATCACCCCCCCAATGGCTGAAGGGTATTGCGCAATGTCTTTGAAGGTACGCTTAAAGGCGTTCATGCTTTCGGCCCTCCACTTCCCACCCGCACGCGAGGATCAACCAGCGCGTAGATGAAATCCAGCAGGAACACGGTGCCGGCCAGCAGATAGGCATAAATGATCGCCGACCCAATGATCACCGGCGAATCGTAAAGGCCAATGGCGCGGTACAGCGTGCGCCCCAGTCCAGGCCAGTTGAAAACCGTCTCCAGGATGGTCGCCCCCTGCCAGAGGCTGATCAACATCAGCGCAAAGCTGGTGATGATGTTGGGCAACGTCGGACGCAGCACGTAGCGCCGTTCGATATCACGGGCGGAAAGGCCCTTCGCCCGCGCCAATTCGACATAATCTTCCATCGAAAAGATCAGGAAGAATGTGCGCCAGCTGTACACCCCGGCAAAAATGCCGCTGACCAACCAGGCGATGACCGGCAAGACCAGATGATGCGCGTAGCTCAGCAACAGCGCCCCGAAGGTCTCAGGCGGCGGCGCTGACACCATGCCTCCAAACGGAAACCAGCCCAGGACCGAGGAGAAAATCAACAACAAAAAGATGCCATAGAACCACGCCGGTGCCGAAGAGAAGGGGGACATGGCGATGACCGCTTTGTCCAGGAAGGTGCCGTAATTGCGAGACAGGTACAGGGCGAAGTACAGACTGATAAAAAACAAAAACAGGTTCGAAAAGCCCATGAGCAATAACGTTGGCGGCAGCCGTTCGAGAATGATGTTCTTCACCATCTTCGAACCGCTGTCACTGGCGAGGTGTTGCGCCCGTCCCAGGTCAAGCGTGATGGCGTGCGTGAGAAAGCGCAAACTGCGCAGCATGAACGGTTGGTCTAATCCCAGGCGTCGCTCTTCAGTAGCCACCCGTTCGTTAATGAGCGTATTACGTTCTTCCAGCGTCAGATATTTGAGTGAGGGATCCATGCTGACGGAAATGGAGATGCTCTCTCGAATCTGCCCCCGGAGGATCTCATCTACATACCCCCCCATATTGGCAATGAGGATGGTCAGATAGATGCCAATGACGACGGCAATAAACAAGGTCAGCAGCTTAGTCACCGTATAACGCGCTAATTTTGCCAGTGAACCAGCACCTTTTTTCTTCTGGGAAGTCTCAGCACCCGCGGCTTGGGGCAAAGTTGCTTCAGCCATAACGCTCTCGCTTTCTATAAAACTTCTGAGAATAGACGGCGTGTGAATAAGGGTGCAGCCGCCACGTAAAATCGGCATCGGATATCGCCGATTTTTTTAATTGTCTGCCACCAGGCCGGACCCTTACGCCAGCATCAACGGGCCCACAACACGCTAGGGGCGAGGCGACGCCCCGCCCCTAGCGGCACAACTCAGAAGCGGCTCAACCTATTGGGCCGTCACGAAAGTGAGGGAGTCGGTGCTAGGCAGCGCCACGCGCTTCGACACGACCACGACCTCGAGCCGGTTGGAACCCGCCTCGAGCTTGCCGGTCACGTCGGCGCTGAGCTCGATCTTCCACAGCCCATCCTCGACCGCCTCGGCCGCACCGACATAGGCAACCTCGCCCTTGGCGTCGAGCACCAGGTACTTGACGTTGTCAATGTCCGCGACCGCGTACGGCTCCTCGTTGAAGGTCACATACACATCGTAGGTGGCCGGCGAGCCAATGGTCACGCGACCAGGACCGTCGAGCGCGACCTCAGCGATGGGGGCCTCGGAGAAGCGCAGCCACTTATCCGCCATGTCAGGATAATCCAGGAAGCGCTTGAGGATCACGGTACCCTCGACAGGGAAGGCACGCTCCAGGTAGAAGGGGCCGGTGCCAACCCACAGGTGACCGCGCTGGCGGAACCACTCCGCCAGGTTGGCATAGCGAGCCTGCGCTTCGGCGGCATCCACGTACTCGCTCATCGTCGGCGCGTAGGGGATCTCGCCAGAGGCCACGACCTCATCGAGATGCGTCTTCATGATCTCGATAGTCGGGCCGGCGATGTAGCTCAGCCATTCGACCTGCAGCTCATCCGCCTTGGCGGCAGAGAAAGTCGCCTCGCCCGCCGCGTCAGCCATCAGGCCCAGCGCCAGCGTGTGCCAGGCGCCCTGCCCCTGGGCGTAGTAAGGCCACCAGTCGGAGATGGACATCTCCGCATCCAACTGATAGGAATCCGAGTAGGTCTCGATGATCAGCGGATCCTCGGAGAGGATCTTCACGCCCTTGAACGCGGCCATGAAGCCTTCGAAATCCGCCACGGCCGACGCATCGTAGACCGGGCTGGCTTCCTTGGCGCGATCGAAGGTGAGGATCATGTACATGATGAAGTCGCCCATGGACAGGTTGCTGCCATCGTGCCACTTGACGGTCTCGAACATGCCTTTCGGGTAGTAAACCACACTCTTGCGCAGCGCGGTCTGGGTCTGCGTGTAGACCTCGCCCGCCGTCAGGAAGCGTTGCGTCTCAGCATCCCAATCCACCCACGCATCGTCGGGAACTTCGATCTTGTCCACAAACTGCAGGTCCACCCAATCGAGGGTCTTGACAACCGGCAGGCCTTGCTGCACGAAGATCTCCGCCCGCTCCAGGCGCTGCGGCCAGATCAAACCGGTGAACGGATCGTACATGTACGCCAGCTCGCCCGTGCCACGGATGAGCATCATGTCGTAGATCCAGTTCGTGCCCGCGATGGGGTTCCACGGCTCGGTGAGGATGCTGGGCATGGCGATGGTCATCGAACCACCGACCTGGCCCTCGCGCTGCAGGGTCTGCGGCCAGAGATACGAACCGCTGACGCCGCCGTACAGGTCAGCCGCGACCTTGACTTCGTTACGCTTGGGGGTGATGGACTTCTCGTCCACCAGCCAGATGCGCACGGAGTCTTGCAACGAGAGCTCCAGCGCCCGCGCCATCATCTGATTGCGCTCATCCATGTCTTTGAAATCGCTGTTTTCCAGGCGTTCCGACAGCTCATAGAACTCCGGATCGTTCACATAGGCCTGCCAGAGGGGCACGCCCAGACCACGGTTGGTGTAGAAGAAGCTGAAGTTGTCCGCCAGGTTGCGGGGCACCACAGTGGTAATCCAGCCGCCGGTGTAGAAGTGCCACAGGCCATCGGCAGGGTTACCGCGCATCCAGAGGGGAGAAGCCTCCGCGCCGGTCTTGTAGTCGCGAGTCACGGTGAAGCCGATGTCTTCCAGCTGATTGGCGACATAGTCACCGATATCGCGGCGCTCATCCTCAACGCGGATGAGGCCGATGAGGGTCACCGGCGCACCGTTGTACTGCCACTTCCCATCCACCAGGGTGGCGCCGAGTTTTTCCATCTCCGCCGAGATGACTTCCTGCGCCTTTTCCTTGTTGTAGGCGTACTTCAACTCGAGCTTGCGGTTCACGTCCGCCAGGCGGGCATAATCCGAAGACGCGATGTTGAAGGCCGTCCAACGGGGCATCGCCATGCCACCCATGATTTCCTGGGCAAGGTAGTTACGGTCAATCAGCCAGTTCATGGCCTCGCGGATCGCCGGGACGGCAAAGGGGTTCAGCGTTCCATTCGCCAGTTCCGGGCCCGAGGGGTTGAACGTCAGCTCATTGTAGGACCCCGAAGAGCTGTAGGCATCAAGATTGGGAGATGCCTCCACCTTCGCCGCAATCTCCGGGTTGGAGACCGAATACGCATACACGTCCAGCTCGCCCACCTCGAGGCGATTCACCGCAGCATCCGCACTGGGCTCTTCCACGAAGATGACGGTGTCCACCCAGGCGCCCTTGCGGTCCACTTTGACGGGCTCAGGGGTTACGACAACCTCGACCTCCTTGGTCACCTCAACGGTCTTGATGACCTCCTGGGTCACCACGACGGTCTTCTCGATCACCTCAGGTGTTGGGGTCGGCCCACATGCTGAAAGCAACATGCTGGCGACCATCACCAGGGCGAGCAGCAGCGTCAGATTCTTCTTCGTAAACATTCGCTCCTCCTTCAATAGATTGAAAACAGGCTACAGACTCACAACGTGCTCCAGCACAACCTGCCTCACGGCGCTCTGGAGCTGGGACGAAACTTGGGGGCTTTTTTGCGCACTCCTGGCTACGACATCACCTCCTTCCATAAAATAGCTCCCTCGAAAATGGCCCCGAATGAACACGAATTTCACGAATAAGATTAGAAATTCCTGGCCCCCGGGGCTGCTACGTCCTCAAACAACGCGCTTCAGCGCGGTTGGCTCGTGTCGAACCGGTGAGCCGTCGTCGTCGCTGCTCACGACTCACATTTTCATCCTTGGATGATGTGCGCCAGCACCTGGCGTCTCCTTCGAAAATGGCCCCGAATGAACACGAATTTCACGAATAAGATTAGAAATTCCTGGCCCCCGGGGCTGCTACGTCCTCAAACAACGCGCTTCAGCGCGGTTGGCTCGTGTCGAACCGGTGAGCCGTCGCCGTCGCTGCTCACGTGCTCACATTCTAAAAAACGCAAGATTTCCTGGCGACCTTTGAAGATTGAGTATCAACTTTTGCCCCCTGTCCCCTTCCCCCCGCGCGCGCGGGGGGAAAGGAAAACTTTTTTGTGGGGTTTTGCAGGCGGGCGTAGCCCCGCCTGCAAAACCCCCTTATTTTTTCCCGTTCGCACGTTCCCATGTCCATCCATGAGTCGTGCTCCACTGCATTAACGCCCCCCCCATCCCCGGCTCTCACATGACGCGGAGCAAGCCGCCGGCAAAAAACTGATCATGGGTCTCTAAACGAATCACGGAGAAAAGCAACAGCTGCTGTTGATGGAACAAATCGAACGAGGAATACCGCAAGTGAACGACAGGCGTATCACGCCGCAAACACTTCACAATCCGTTGCCACACGCACGGCGAGGGCGCGACGTCCCGCAATTCCTCACGGAGCGTAGCTCGCAAAAGACAATCCAAGGCCTGGTCCGACAGTTCGCCAGTTGTAGCCACGGTTTACCCCACGCTCAACAGCCAGGTCTTCAACCTTATCATCCACCGATCTACGATACCCGATTCCGTAGCCGATGACCAGTGATAAAATGCCAGATTACGGCAGTTTTTAATCCCCCGATAGGTTCTCAGGAGTTTACCATGAGATGGCTTTCCAGTCAAGCGTTTTATTTTTCAATTGACAAAGAGAATACTCGCCGCAGGGCGACGCGGTTCACTTTTGAAAGCCGGTCTTCTCGAACTGCCCCGACCAGGCGGTGATCTGGCGCTGCGCCTCCTGCACGGCTCCGGGAGGTAGCCAGGTGATCGCCGGGTCCCTGAGGCTAAACCAGGCGTATTGCCGGCGGATGAAATCGTGTGTGTCCAGCTGCATCCGCGCCGTCACCTCGGCCAGTGTCGCCTGCCCCGCGAAATAGGGCTTGAACTGGCTGTAGCCTAACCCGGAGAGCGCCGGCAAGTCCCACCCGTAGCCCGCCGCCAGCAACCGCGCAACCTCATCCGGCAGACCCGCCGCCATCATCGCTTCAACCCGCGCATCCGCTCGCGCGTACAACGCCGCCCGCTCCAGGGTCAGCCCCAATTGCAGGACGTGATACGACGGGGGGAGGCGCCGACGTTGCGCCGAAAAGGGCATCCCCGTCTTGAGACACACCTCCAGCGCGCGCACCACCCGCCGCACATTGCGCGGATCCACGAAGTTCGCCGCGTCGGGGTCGAGCACGAGGAGCTGCGCCCACAGCCCCGCCGGGTCCTGCCGCGCCCGCCGCTCCAACTCGGCGCGCAATGCCGGATCGGGAGGCACCTCCGGCATGTGCCAGCCCTGCAACAGCGCACGGACGTATTGCCCGGTGCCGCCGACCAGCAGGGGCAGTTTTCCCCGCGTTTGGATGTCGGCAATCGCGGCCTGAGCCAGCCGCAAAAACTGCGCCAGTCCCACTGTCGCATCGGGATCCGCGATGTCAATCAAGTGATGGCGCAGCGCAGCGCGTTCCGCCGCCGTCGGCTTTGCCGTACCGATGTCCATCCCGCGATAGAACTGCCGCGAATCGGCGGAGACCGCCTCGACATCAAAGGCCTCGGCCAACGCCACCGCCAACGCCGTTTTGCCCACAGCCGTCGGCCCGACGATGACGACCAACGGGATGCCCGGCGCCTCCGACGCGGGTTGCGGTTCATGCTCCGCCATCAAGCAACTCCTCCGCCTCGCCTTCCAGATCCAGGTACAGCGTCATGCGGATCAGACGCCCGGCGCGATCCAGCTCCACGGCGACCAATCCCAAATGCCAGGCGGGATCGGCGTCCGGCAGCTGGGCGCTCAGATAATACCTGGCGACCTGCGCCATCCGTTCGCGTTTGCGCGGCGTGATGGAGTCCTCTGGCGCACCGGGGGCCCCGCCGCGCCGCGTGCGCACCTCGATGAAGTACCAGTCCCCCTGCCGCGTCGCGATCAAATCCGCCTCGCCCGCCGGGCAATACCAGTTGTGCGCCACCAGAGTGTAGCCCTGCGCCGTCAACTGTGCGGCAGCCAACGCTTCCCCGCGCCGGCCCAATCCCACTTTACCCTTGGCCATGCGCGTATCGTACCTGAAAAGCGGTCGCCTGTCAACTGCAAGGAAGGCGCCATGTGCTGGCGCACATCCTTCAAGCATGAAACTGTGAGTCGTGAGGGGTGAGTTGTGAGCAAAGGCTGCGACGGCTCACCGCTGCGGCTGGGGATGGAATCCCCAGCCTGACAGGAGCCAACCGCGCTGAAGGCGTTGTTTGAGGACGTAGCAGCCCCGGGGGTAAGGAATTTCTGATCTGATTCGTGAAATTCGTGCTCATTCGGGGCCCATTTTCTGAGGGCCGTAACGCTTGACACTCCCCCTAACAACCTTAAAATGAAGTCCGTTGTCTTATCCATTCTTTATCCACCAAGAGAGGGGCACAAGAAGATGGACCTGTTCGAGAAATGCAAAGGCGGATTTGCGGAGGCGAAAGCGGCGCGCGAGGCCGGGCTTTACCCCTACTTCCGCCCCATCACCAACAATGAAGGTACGGAATCTGTCATCGGCGGGCGGCACCTGATCATGATCGGCTCGAATAACTATTTAGGGCTCACCATGCATCCCAAAGTACGGCAGGCCGCTATCGCAGCCCTGGAGACCTTTGGCCCCAGCTGCAGCGGCTCCCGTTTTCTCAACGGCACGCTGGAATTGCACCTGGAATTGGAGCGGCGGCTCGCCCGTTTCGTGGGAAAAGAAGCCGCGCTCGTCTTCAGCACCGGCTATCAGACCAACCTCGGCACCATCTCGGCGCTCATCGGGCGCGACGACGTCGTCCTCACCGATAAAGACGATCACGCCAGCATCCTGGACGGGTGCAAGCTCTCCTATGGCAAGAATCAGCGCTTCCTGCACAATGACATGGAATCGCTGGAGCGGGCGCTCGCTACGGTGCCGGACAGTGCAGGGCGCCTGGTCGTGGTGGATGGCGTCTTTAGCATGGGGGGCGACATCGCGCCGCTGCCGAAGATCGTGGCGCTGTGCAAGAAATACGGCGCGCGCCTCATGGTAGATGACGCGCATTCCCTCGGCGTTCTCGGCGGGGGGAAGGGCACGGCAGCTCACTTCGGCCTCACCGACGACGTGGACCTCATCATGGGCACGTTCAGCAAATCCTTCGCCTCACTGGGAGGCTTCATCGCCGGCAACGCGGACGTGATTGACTACATTCAGCACACGGCGCGCTCCCTGATCTTCAGCGCGAGCATCCCGCCGGCCAACGCCGCCGCAGCGCTCGCCGCGCTGGAGGTGATGGAAGAGGAGCCGGAGCGCATCGCGCGCCTCAATGAGATTGGCGCCCACATGCGCCGGCGGTATCGGGAACTCGGCTTCGACATCGGCAATACCGAGACCCCCATCATCCCCATCCTCATCCGCGAGCAGACGAAGACGCTGCAAGCGTGGAAGGCCCTCTTTGAGGCCGGCGTCTATACCAACCCCGTGCTGGAACCCGCAGTGCCGCCGCAAATGACACTGCTCCGCACGAGCTACATCGCCACCCACACCGACGAGCAACTGGAACGGGTATTGCAGACCATGGAGACAGTCGGCCGGCAGCTGGGGCTGATTCCCTAATCCCCCATGAAAACCACGGAGACCAGGGGGTGTTCGCCCCCGGTCTCCGTGGCCAGGCGTCTCAACGCCGACAGCGCGCCAGCGCCCAGGCGGCGTGTTCCCGCACGAGCGGGCTGCAGTGACGCTCCGCGGCCTGTTCTAGCGCCGGCACCGCCGCCGGGTCGCCCAGATTTCCCAGCACGACCGCGGCATTGCGCGCCAGGCCTTCAGGCGTCGCGCGCCACAGCGACGTAGAGCGGAAACGGGCGCGAAACACCTCCGGCTCCTCCATCAACAGCTCTGGAAGGGCCAGCATCGCGTGCTGGGGGGACGCTTCCGACAGCGTCGGCACGGCAGCCTCCCGCCGCCGATTCCACGGACATACTTCCTGGCAGAGGTCGCAGCCAAAGACGCGCTCCCCCAACAGCGGACGGAGGGCGTCGGGAATCGCGCCGCGATGCTCGATGGTGAGATAGCTGAGGCAAAGGCGCGCGTCCAGCACGCCCGGGGCGACCAGCGCTCCCGTGGGACAGGCTTCCAGGCAGCGGGTGCAGCTCCCACAGGTGGGGAAGTTCGGCGCCAGCGTCGGCGGTAAATCACGATCCACGAGGATTACGCCGAGGAAGAAGTACGACCCCAGGCGCGGATGCAGCAGGCAGGTGTTCTTCCCCTGCCAGCCCAGGCCAGCCGAGATCGCCCACTCGCGTTCGAGGAGAGGACCGGTGTCTACATAGCAGCGCGCTTCCAGGGGACCCAGGGCCGCTGTCAGCGACTGCACCAACGCTGCGAGGCGTCGCAGCAGCCAGCGGTGATAGTCCTCCCCCCAGGCATAGCGTGCCACCCGACCGTGAAGGGGCGGCAAGAGCGGAGCGGCGACGCCGGGATAGGCCGCCGCCGCGACGATCACCGACTTCGCGGTCGGCATGATCCGCCGTGGGTCCGCGCGACGCGCGATGGCATCCGGGCGCGTCAGGTACGTCATCGCCCCCGCATACCCCTGCGCGAGCCAGGCGCGATACGCTTCCCACGTCCGCGCCGGGCCGGCAGGAGCCACTCCCACCCGCTCGAGACCTGCCGCGTCCGCCAGAACTTTCAGCGTCCCCTCGTCCATGGTTCGCAGCCGTGCCCGTTAACAAAACGCGGGCCAGAGGATCCTGGCCCGCGTTCCAATTTCAGGCGCGGATTATTCCTCGGCCTGGATCATGATCACCACACTCGCCCCGCCCGTCTCCTCATCAGAGACGTAGAGCTCCAGAGTGCGGCCTTCCTTGGTCCAGGTAGGAACAAAGCCCTCCGGGTCCTTCCCCCAGCCATTATCAGAGAGCGCTTTTTCATAGAAAGCGGTGACGGTCGCAGCATCATCCACCGTCTTGAAGCTCACCATGCCGCTCATCGTCGTGAGCTCCGTGCCGCCGGGATACATCGGCACGTCCTCGGGCAATCCGCCGGCCAAAGCTTCTTCCGGCGGCTCGATGGTGAAACTCTTGTTCACGTCGTAGACGTCCTGCGTGATCGTCGCCGTGCCCGGGCGATCCGTCTCGATGTCGCCCTTGTAGGTGACAATCATACGCACCATGAACGGCGGCAACTTGGACTCATTCGCGATCCACACCTCGCTGCTGGCTTCTGTGACGTTAGTCCCGAACATGGCAGCGGCTTGCACACTCGAGAGGTCAAGCCGATAGTGCTTGGTGCTGAGATCATTCACCGTTTCACGGCCAAGGTACTTGTACTCATCTCCCGTCACGCCGCTCGTGATGTCCTCAAAAGTGATCAGGTTATCCTCAAAGGTGCTGATGTCATCGGTCGTCTCGGTCTGCATCCACTGGCCGCCGAAGTTGATCCATTGGGTCGTCCCCACCTGAATCATTTCCATCTGTCCCGTGGCATCCTCTGTTTCGCCTATCGTGGCCATCACGGTACGGGTAGCGAAGGGTTCGCGGATACACTCCTGCAACAGCGAGACTTCCTCAGTCGTCCCATCCTCAAATTCGGAGCGCATCGTTGTCTGGGTGCGATAACTATCCAGGTTCTTCAAGGCGTCAGGGGAGACTGTAGGGACGGCATTGTCGTCGTTTTCCTGCGTCGGCTCGGGGGTCTGCTGCTGCGTCCCACCGCCGCTTTCCGTGGTAGGCGCTTCCTTTGTGAGCACGGGGGTCTCACTTTCCGTGGCTGTAGCAACCGGGGTTTCCGTCTCTTTTCCACCCCCGCCACACGCCGGGGCCAATAACAACACCACGGCCATCAAAACCATCATCCAGCGTTTCATCGTTTCCTCCTTAAATTGTGAATGCCCCTCTCAACCTTCGAACAACGTGCGCGCTTGCAGCACATTGCCGCATAAAAATTATAACAGCAATTCAATAACAAGCAAGGAATCGCGCTCTTGCTGTCCCCGTTCTCTTGCCCTTTCTTTTAACCGTGCTATCATTTTATCTATGGAGAACTTGTCTGCTGAAGAAGACCTGAGAGCTTTGCCCGATCGTCCCCCACGTTACTGCCCGGCGTGCAACGCCAGGGTGGCCGACGGGGCGACAGTATGCTTGATGTGCGGCGCCTCCCTCGAGGAGCCGGGGACGCCCGTCGCGCCGGAACCGCCCGCGCGTGGCCGGAAACGCCTCTCGCTGCTGCAAATTCTCGTCCTGGCGGGTGTTGCCGTGGCAATTATCGGCATAGGCGCCCTTCTCAGCCAAAGGCTGACGGCCGAACCGCCGCTCCTGCCCACCGCCACTCCCACCATCACGGAGACGCCAACGCCCACCCTCAGCCCGACGCCAACCGCGACCCCGACACTCACCCCCACGCCGACATCCACCCCCACGCCGGTTCCTCCGCAAGCCTACATCGTGCAGGCAGGAGATGCGCTGCTGACCATCGCGTTGCAGTTCGGCCTCACCGTAGATGAGATCAAAACCTTCAATGGGCTGACTTCTGACGATATCACGGCCGGGAAAACGCTCTACATTCCCGCCCCTACGCCCACCCCTGGGCCTACGCCAACTCTCGATCCCGCGCTCCCCACCCCCACGCTGGCGCCCTACGTGCTCTACACCGTCAAGAGCGGGGACGTGCTCTCCACCATCGCCCAGCAATACGGCGTGAGTGTGGCCGCCATCCAGGCAGCAAACAATCTGTCGAACGAATCCACGATGATTAAGCCGGGACAGGTGCTCCAAATCCCGCAATACACCCCCACACCCGAAAGGACCGCGGCAGTCGTGATGGGAGGGACGCCGACCCCCCGGCCGATCTATGGGGCACCGACGTTGCTGTATCCGCCAGACGGCGCCGAATTCACCGGCGCTGAGGCAGCCATCGTCTTGCAATGGGCTTCGGTGGGGCTGCTGGATGCCAGCAGCAACGAATACTATCGGGTGGAATTAAATGTGCCCTCAACTTCCGAGCCGCAAACGCTTTACTACACCACCCGCGATACGATCTGGCGTCTCCCCGCCACTCTCTTCCCGGCGCCAGAGCTCGCCGTGCGCCGCTTCAGCTGGCGCGTCGTCGTCGTCCAGCAAGGAGGCACCGAGACCGACCCCATCTATACGCTCATCGGCCAGCGCAGTCCCTTGCGCACCTTTACCTGGAAACCCTGACCGGACGGCAAGTTCAGGACGTAGACACGTGAAAACGTGTGAAGGTGTGAAGGTGTGAACGTAAGTGATTCGCCATTTTCGCAGGAGACGCCATGTGCTGGCGCACACTATCCAAGAATGAAAATGTGCGGTGACTGTTTAGCCTGGCGCCAGGTGGCCAGGCGGCGATGGATGAACCTTGGTGAGCTGTAGCTTTTACCCCGCCCCCTGCCCCCTCCCCAACGGCGCATACGCCGTTGGGGAGGGGGAGAAAAAAATAGGGGCTTTGCAGGCAGGCTACGGCCCGCCTGCAAAGCCCCACAAAAAAGTTCCCCTTTCCCCCGCGCTGCGCGGGGGAAAGGGGATAGGGGGCAAAAATTGATTCTCAATCTTCAGTAGTCGCCAGGAAATCTTCCGTTTTCTTAGCCAATGGCTGAACAGTTACCCTGCGAGCCATAACCCGTGAGCAGCGACGGCGACGGCTCACCGGTTCGACACGAGCCCACCGCGCTGCAGCGCGTTGTTGGAGAACGTAGCCGCCCCGGGGGCCAGGAATTTCTCATCTGATTCGTGAAATTCGTGTTCATTCGGGGCCATTTTCGCAGGAGACGCCATGTGCTGGCGCACATCATCCAGGGATGAAAATGTGAGTCGTGAGCAGCGACGGCGACGGCGACGGCGACGGCTCACCGGTTCGGCTGGGGATGGAATCCTCAGCCTGACAGGAGCCCACCGCGCTGAAGCGCCCTGTTTGGGGACGTAGCCGCCCCGGGGGCCAGGAATTTCTAATCTTATTCGTGAAATTCGTGTTCATTCGGGGCCATTTTCCGAGGAGGGCTCTATGGAGCGCAAACAGCACACCACCACCATCGTCGCCGACTTCTTCGCGGATGGGTATCGTGTTTCCGGCGCCTACGACGCCCGCCAGCGTTCATTGGGTGACGCCATCTACGATAGCACGACCTCCTATCTGACGATCGAGAACGCTTACGTTTCCTCCATCAGACAGGCAGGCGAGATCACCGGCAGCTATCCAGTGGCCATCATCGTCAAGGACGCCCTGACGTTTGTGCTTTCCATGGATTTGAACGACACACTGAGGCGCGATCAGAAATACGGCAGCTACCTCGGCCTGCAGCTGGTGCCCATTTTCCTCACCCTGCCCTTCTTCGATCTGCAGGGCTTTCTGCGCCTGCCAGGGCGACTCGACCCGCGTGTGCTGCTCTCTTCCACTACCGAGCGCTTCCTGACCGTGGTAGATGTGACCGCACATGTCACCTTCGAGCCCGATTTGAGCTTTCAGGGCGCCGCAGCATTAGTCAACAAATCACAGATCAGCTTCCTGGGCTTGCAGTCCCTTTAACAGCCCTCTTTCGCGTCCATTTTCACAGCAAGGAGACCGCCATGGCACGCATTTTGGTGATTGACGACAGCGCCGAGATGTTGGACTTGCTGAAGATCATCCTGCAGGAACGGGGCAAGCACGAAGTCTTGCTCAGCGCCGATGGGCAGACGGGCCTGGCTCTGGCACTTTCGGAGCGGCCAGATCTGGCGATTGTGGATGTGATGATGCCGGACATGACCGGCTATGATGTGATCCGGCGTTTGCGCGGCAATCCTACCACCGCCCATATCCGCATCATCGTCCTGACCGCACGTGGACAGCCCATAGATCGCCGCGTTGCCGCAGAGGCCGGCGCCGACACGTTCCTGACCAAACCCGTGGAGACTAACGTCCTTCTGGAAAAGATCAACGAGCTGCTCGGAAAGACGCCCTCCAAAGGCGGGGCGCTCATCGTGGGGGTGATGGGATTGGCCGGCGGCGTGGGCAAAACGACCGTGGCGGTCAACCTCGCGCTCTTGCTCCAGCAGGTCGGGCAGACCCTGCTCATGGATCTCTCCCCCAATTCGGGGCATGACGCGCTGTTTCTGGGGCTGAAACCGGTACGACATTGGGGCTTCCTGCTCGAAAATCCGGGGCTTACCATCGAAAGTTTGATGCAACGTCACGATTCGGGGCTGAAACTGCTGGCCTCGCCGCCGCTGCCGCTGCGACGAGAAGGGCTGGATGCCGCATCACTCGACGCCCTGTACCAATTGCTGGGGCGTAACTCTCGCTTCATCGTCGCGGACATGCCGCCCACGCTGGACGCGGCCGCGCAGCTCACCCTCGAGCGCGCGCATCGCCTGGTCATGGTCAGCAGCGACGAACCGCCCAGCATCCAGACCGCTATCCGCACGCTGCAATTGCTGGAAAATGTCCGCGAACGCATGTTGATCGTGCTCAACACACTTCGGCCCGGGGCCCATCCGCCGTTGGAGGCGCTGCAACGCGCCTTGCCGGCGCCCATCTGCACGCGCCTGCCCTACGACGAGACCCAGGCCCTGCTCCTGCGCCGCGGCTCACCTTCCGTGCTCAGCCAGCCGGAATCGCCTCTGGTGGCGGAATTGCGACGGGTAGTGAAAACGCTGTTGAGCTGATCCCGGCCCCTCAGCGAAACTGAAATCGGCCCAGGATCACCAGGAACAAGAACCCTACGACGGCCACGTCCAGGAACAGCAACGTCGCCAGCAGAAAACGCTGCCAGGGCCACAACACCTCGGAAATCGTCCTGGGGTGACGGGTGATGTCTTCCTCAGTCTCGGATTCGGGCTCAAAAAAGAGATCCTCCATAGGCCTTTGCATGGCTTTGATACCCCCTCTCTGTGACATTGCTTTCATAAACCCCATTCTAGTGAGATTCCCGCGCCTTGTCAATGAGGCGGCGGTCTCTGAAAAAAAGGCCTGCGACAGGCCCGCCACCGCAAACCTTCTGTCTGACATGGGTCGAAATTGCACTTTTGCGGCTTTACGTTAGAATTTACCTGAAAGTTTTCAAACTCATCGCCCAGAATAAGGCTGCCGTAGAAAACCGCCCAACGAGAGGAACAAGAACACCTTGCCACAAGCACTGCCGCGTGACTTCTTTGGCCGTCCCACCCTGCTCGTCGCGCGAGAGCTGTTGGGACAGCGCCTGGTGCGGCATTGGGAGGGCCATCGCCTTGCAGGGCGCATCGTCGAAGTCGAAGCCTACATCGGCATGGATGATCTGGCTTCCCATGCGCGCTTTGGCAAAACGAAGCGCAACGCCGCCATGTTCGGGCCGCCAGGATGCGCCTATGTCTACCTCATCTATGGCATGTACGCCTGCCTGAACCTGGTGACCGAAGCAGAGAATTTCCCTGCCGCCGTCCTTATCCGGGCCCTGGAGCCGGTCGAGGGGATCGAAATCCAACAGCAACGGCGCGGCGCGTCCATCGCCCGGCGCGATCTTGCCAGAGGGCCGGGACGGCTCTGCCAGGCGCTCGCCATTGACCGCAGCCTCGATGGGGTGGATGTGTGCGCACCGGGGGCGCCGCTCTGGATCGAGCCCGATGCCGACATTGTTGTTGGGGACGTGATGCAGGGACCGCGCATCGGCGTCACGGGCGATGAGGCCGCCCGCACCGCGCCCTGGCGCTTCCTGGTGCGGGATTCCCCCTGGGTCAGCAGGACAAACCGCCGCGGCCCTTCCGAGGAGATGCCAGGTGCTGGCGCACATCATCCAAGGATGAAAATGTGAGTCGTGAGCAGCGACGGCAACGGCTCACCGGTTCGGGCTTTTGCCCCACCCCCTGTCCCCTCCCCAACGGCGCATACGCCGTTGGGGAGGGGAGAAAAAATAAGGGGGCTTTGCAGGCGGGCATAGCCCGCCTGCAAAGCCCCACAAAAAAAGTTCCCCTTTCCCCCGCGCAGCGCGGGGGAAAGCGGATAGAGGGCAAGAGTTGATTCTCAATCTTCAGTAGTCGCCAGGGAATCTTCCGTTTTTCAGTCAGTGGCTGAACAGTTACTCTGATTCGTGAAATTCGTGTTCATTCGGGGCCATTTTCGAAGGAGGCAAACGATGATCCTGCAAGGTAAAGGCCTATGGGCCTGGCGACTCTGGGAACTGGAACAGGCGCTGATGATCGCCCCGGCCATGAGCATCACCCATGTGCTGTACAAAGTCGGGCAGGGGCCGCTGGGGCCGAAGCCCGGCTTCGTGATCACCGCCCTGCAGACCGCAGCGCAGCGCATCCGGCAGGCGGGATACGTCCCCTTCGCGTGGAGTTTCACCACGCTCGGCGACCCCGATTTCGAGGCGCAAATGGTCGTGGACGCTTTCACCGCCGGCTTTGAGGGCTTCGTCTTCAACGCAGAGGGCGCTACCGAGGGGCGCCAGGAAGCCGCCATCGCCCTGGGCGAGAAGCTGCACGCCGCCAATGTGGATCCCGACCGGCTCTATCTGTGCTCTTATCCCACCCCGCTCACCTATCACGCCGGCATTCCCTTCAACGAGATGGGGCCCTACTGCAAGGGCGGGCTGATGCCGATGGCTTACGGGACGTACCTCCAACCGCCCGAAATCGTCATCGGGAAGTGGACCTACGAGCAAAACACGACCTGGATGAGCCAACAGGGGTTGCAGCTGCCCATCTATCCTGTCCTCGGCCCTTACCTGGATAACCTGGCGCAACAACCGATGAGCAAGGAAGTGCTCCAGACGTGGCTGGATTGCCTTGCCGGCTATGCGCCGACCTTCTTCAGCCTCTACACCACGGCGGCGCTCATCCCTGAGCACTTTGCCCCGATTCGCGCCTTTGTGCTCGGCAGCCCGCCCCCTCTCGCCCCCACCGCCTGGATTCACGCCCTCGGCGGAGCGGTGTTGTTCGCCAGCGCCGGCAATGCCGCCTCGCGGTTCGCCAGTCTGGTCTACGGCACGGAAGTGGAGCTCCTCGGATCGCCGACGACGGCCGGCGGACAGCGCTGGCAGCGGGTCCGCGCCGGCCGCCAGGAAGGCTGGCTGCCAGAAGCGCAGCTCCAGCCCAGCGCACCGGGTCCATGGCCCGCGTTAGCACCGCCTCCCGCCTCGCCTGCCGGACAGCTGCTCACGGTTTGGAGCACCGACGAGCTCAACACGCGCTCGGAACCCGTCGTCCGCCCCACAACGTTGGTGGGACGCATCCCCAAAGGGACGCGGTTGAAAGTGGTGGAAGGCGCCGACAAAGCGCTCCAGCAGGTCGGGAAAGCGGGCAATTGGCTGCACGTCCAGGTCGAACCGGAGGGCCCGACCGTCTGGGCTGCGGCCTGGTATCTCAGCCCCTACGATCCTCTCGCCCCTGCCACCCCGGGGTTGCGCGTGCGCGTCCACAATCCAGAGGAGGGCTACCTCGCCCTCCGCAACGGGCCTTCGAGCACGCACGGTCAGATCGGACAGGCGCCGCACGGCAGCGTGCTTTTCTCGCTGGAATCCGACGCCGAAACGCAGCGCAAGGTGGGGCAAGAGGGCGACTGGCTGCGAGTGGTCACCCCCAACGGGCTGGAAGGCTATGTGGCCGCCTGGTATCTGCGCCCTTACGTGCGAACCACCGCCGAGGTTCGCTACGTGCTCGTCGAAAGCCCGCAGGCCGGCGTGCAGCTGCGCGCCGCGCCCGACCCCGAGGCCGCCCCCGGCTGGTGGATGCCCCACGCCACCGTGCTCGAATCGCTGGAAGCGCCCGACGTCACCGCCGACAAACTGGAGCAATTCGGCGCCTGGCTCCAGGTGCGCACGCCCTCGCGCCGCGAGGGATATGTGCCGGTCATGCAGCTGCGGGCGCCCGAAGCGCCGGATACCCGCCGGCCGGCCAACGACGCCAAACTCCCCTACGGCCGCTCCGCCTGGCTTTTCGGGATGCACACCGCCGATATCGCCGACGACACGCCCGAACAACGACAGCGCATCCGACAGCTCTTCGAGAGCAGCGGCAAACGCGGCTGGATTCTCTTCACGCAGGCGATCGGCTCCAATCCCGCCATGGGCTTCAACGAGGAATGGCGACAGAGGCTCTGGGATTGGTCACGGGCAGGCTACGGCGTCGTCGTGCGGCTGAACCACAGCTACTATCCCTCAGGGACCTTGCCCGATTCCCCCCTCTACGACGCCTTTGCCGCGACCTGCGCCCGCTGGGTGGAGCTCTACCTCAAACATGACGAAGAGCCTGCCTCGCATTACACCTGGATCCTCCAGATCGGCAACGAGCCCAACAACCCCAGCGAACATCCGGGAGATGTGGGGGTGATTCGGGAAAACATCACGCCGCAGCTGTACGCCCGCGCCTTCAACAAAGTCTACGCGGCGGTCAAAAGCGTCCTGCCGCAGGCCTACGTCGCCCCCGCCGCGGTTGATCCCTACAATTCCACGCCGATGCAGCGGGTCAACCGGCGCTATCGCCCGCTGGAATATTTCCAGGAGATGCTGGACGCCATCCCGGCGCTCGACGCCTTCATCCTCCACGCCTACACCCACGGACCTTCCGTGAGCGCCATCACCTCGCTCACCTCCTTCGCCGATTTCATGACCGACCACTACTTCGACTTCCAGACCTATCGGCAATTCATGGAACGGATTCCCGCCAGGTGGAAACAGGTGCCGGTGATCATCGGCGAGACGAATCACCTCTGTCGTCCCCCAGCGGCCCCTGGCTGTGAGGATCCCACCCAGCAGGGCTGGATCAACGCCAACATCAATTGGGTACGCGCCGCCTATCAGGAAATCCACCGCTGGAACAGCATCCCCTACATCCAGCAAATCCACGGGCTGCTGCTGTACCGCTGGTCAGGCGATCAGTGGGAATTGCACAACAAGGACCAAATTCTGCTGGACTTCACCCAGGCGATGGGAAACGACTATCGCTGGCGGAGCTAAGCCCTTCCAGGAGATCCTGGCCCACGAAAAGCGGTCGGCATTCAAAAAATGCCGACCGCTTGTTGCGCTGCTGAACCGGCCTAGGCGAAGCGTTCCGCCAGAATGTCCTCCAGGGTCGGTTTGCCGATCACCTGCAGCTCATAACGCACCCGTTCCATGGGATGATTGATGCTCAACACGCGGGTGAGGTCAATCGGCGTGCCGATCACCACCAGGTCGCAGGGCGTGTTGTTGATGGTGACCTCCAGGTCGCGCACCTGCTCGTGACCATACCCCATCGCGGGCAGAATCTGCCCGGTGCGGGGATACTTAGCATAGGTCGCCGAAATCGAGGCCACCGCATACGGGCGCGGATCCATGATCTCCGCGGCGCCGAAGCGTTGCGCCGCCACGCAGCCCGCGCCGTAAGCCATCTCGCCATGCGTGAGCGTGGGTCCATCCTCCACGACCAACACCCGCTTGCCGCGGATGCGCTCAGGATGATCCACGAAGAGCGGGGAGGCGGCTTCCACCACGATTGCCTGGGGATTCACCTCGGCGATGTGCTGATAGATCTGGCGCACGTTGGCATAATCCGCCGTGTCCATCTTGTTGAGCACGATCACATCCGCCGCGCGGAAATTGGTCTCACCGGGATAGTAAGTGACCTCATGCCCCGGGCGATGGGGATCGGCGACCACGATCCACAGATCCGGCTTGTAGAAGGGAATGTCGTTATTGCCGCCGTCCCAAACCACCACATCGGCTTCCTTCTCGGCCTCGCGCAGGATCGCCTCATAGTCCACGCCGGCATAGACCACCACACCGCGATCAATGTGCGGTTCGTACTCCTCCCGCTCCTCGATCGTGCACTCGTGCAGGTCCAGGTCTGCGTAGGTGGCGAAGCGCTGCACGCGCTGCCGTACCAGATCGCCATACGGCATGGGATGGCGCACGGCGACGACCTTCTTGCCGAGCCGCTGCAACGAATCGCACACGTGACGGGTCGTCTGCGACTTGCCCGCGCCCGTGCGCACCGCCGTGACCGCGACGACGGGCTTGCTGCTCTTGAGCATGGTGCCCTTGCCGCCCATCACCCGAAAATCGGGGCCCAGCGCCGTCACCAGGCTGGCTTTGTGCATCACATACTCATGCGGCACGTCGGAATAGGCGAACACCACCTGATCCACATCGTACTTGCGGATGAGATTCCCCAGTTCAGCCTCGGGATAGATCGGGATACCTTGAGGGTACAGCGCCCCCGCCAGCTGCGGCGGATACAGACGCCCTTCGATGTTAGGGATCTGCGTTGCGGTGAAGGCCACCACCTCGTAACGCGGATTATCCCGAAAATACGTGTTGAAATTGTGAAAATCGCGCCCGGCAGCGCCCATGATGATCAACCGGATTTTTTCCATACAGATCCTCTCCTTGTCTAGCGATAATGAAGCGGGCGTCCAGCCTCCGCCCGAAGACTTCGCCCGGCGTGCAGACTCAAGCCTAATCCAGCCCGCGCCATTGAACAAGTGAGATTTCATAACAAAAAGGACGCCAATCCTCACATCGGATGGCGTCCTGCAGTCAAATCGAAAAATCGTGACGGAGCCGCGCCCGCTCAGCTCGAGGCGGGGGCAGTAGTTCCCATGCCGGCTTCCAGCGCCTCGGTGATCTCGCGTCGCAGCGGCGCCAACGCCCCCAACACGCCGTTGACAAAACGCGGCGCGCTATCTGAGCCAAAAGCTTTCGCCAGCTCCACGGCTTCGTTGATGGCGACCTTGATGGGAATTCGGCCCACGGTAAACTCGTACAGCGCCATCCGCAGCACGTTGCGATCCACGATCGCCACCTGCTCGAGAGGCCATTCCTGCGCGTATTGCTGAATATAGACATCGAGCTGTGCCCGGCATTTCACCACGCCAGTCACCAGCTGCTGATAGTATTCCAGCACGGGCTCAGGCAAATCCGGTTCACGCTCGAGGCAGTTTTGCAGCACCCAACCGACGGCATGCCCTACGGCATCAATCTCGTAGAGCGACTGCAAAGCCAACTCCCGCGCCAGACGTCGCTCGCCTTTCATCGGCGTCCCATCCTGCTCTAGCCCTGGATCGGCGCCGCCGGAGGTTCTGTGGCCGACGGGGCAAACACCACATCCTCGATGTAGACGTTCACCGCCTCAACAGGCATTCCGATCATCTTCTGGATGGCTTCGGTGACGCTCTTCTGGACCGAACGGCCCAGCTGCAACAGGCTGATGTCGGGCTCCGCCATGATGTGCAAATCCACCGACACGCGACCCTCCGAGACGTGCACCTGCACCGACTTGCCGCTCAGGCCTAAAAACCGTTCCGCATCGGTCTGCTCGGCAATTTTCGCCACGCCAGGCACTCCCCTGGTCGTCAGTCGGGCGATGGTTTCCAATACCCCAGGCTCCACGGTCACCTTTCCCGGGATCACTTTGTTTTCCATCTTTCACCATTCCTTCCCCTCAACAACAGGCTCTGTTGCAAAACACGCCCGTAACAACAAACTCCGGGCCTCCGTAGAGGCCCGGCCATACTCCCATTGCAGACAAGGACGAGTGCGCGCCCCTGCAGGTCGAAATTTCCACGCCGCCGGGGTGACCCAACAGCTCAATCCTTCTTCACTTCCAGGACTTTGACGCGCCGGTAAGTGCCGCAATTGTGACACACGTGATAAGGGCGCACCATTTCACCGCATTCAGGACACGGCACCAAATGGTAGAGCGTCGGGGCCGCGAAAGTATGGGCGCGGCGATTCTTTCGGCGTCGGCTGGTAATCTTGTGCTTCGGTACTGCTGGCATAGTAATTCAATACTCCTTATCCAAAATCACGCCTGGACAGCAGCACGGCGGAAAATGCCTGACCCGCTCGCCGCCGCTCCATCATCCGGCGCAGTCCCCATTATACGGAAAAGCGCGTTCCTGTCAAACGGACCATGGCTCACTCACTCCTGCAGCCGCCGCTCACGGTCAGCTTCCAGCTTCTGCAGCCCGTTATCCACCGTCCGCTGCAAGCGCGCCAGCTCCTGCTGTAGCTGACTGAGGGTATCGAACACATATTCATCCGCGTCAGCGCGCAGGGCAGTGGCCTCCTCCTGAGCACGTTGCCGTGTCACCCCGGCCTGATGGCGGGCCTCCTGCATCAGGCGATGCTCATCCGTCAGCTTCTGCGCTTCCTCGCGCGCAGCCGCGATGATGCGCTCGCCCTCCTGGCGCGCCTGAGCCAACATCGCCTCGCGTTCCGCCAGCACCTGCCGCGCTTGGGCGAGCTCGGCGGGCAAGGCGGCGCGCAGCTCCTCCAACAGACGGCGCGCATCCGCTTCATTCACCGCCCGATTCGCCGACAGGGGAATCTTCGGACTATTTTTCAGCAGGAAATCTTCCAACTGTTTGATGCGAAAATCAATGTCCATCCGCGCCTCCTGGTCTGAAAATAAAGCGGCTGGTCCAAAACTTTTTCATCCCCTCCCAACGAATTTCACCGCAAAGGTCACGGGAAAGCTCTGACTGCTTCGGAGATCTCCGCGCCCCGGCAATGAAACTCCCGCTTCATGCTTTTCTAGTCTCGCAGCGAGACCAAAGGAATGCCCCCGGCGCCCACAGCCTTCTCACGAACTTCCAACAGCGCCGCCACGACATGCGGCGGAACCATCGTCGAAATATCGCCCCCCAGGGAGCAGACTTCTTTAACGATGCTTGAAGAGAGAAAGGCGTGTTCCTGCCGCGTCATGAGGCACACGGTTTCGATGTGCGGCGCCAGTGCTTTGTTGGTCAGCGCCATCTGATATTCCAGCTCGAAATCGGAAATCACCCGCAGACCACGCACCAGTACCTGCGCGCCCACTGAGTCGGCAAAAGCCGTGGTCAGTTCGCTGTAAGAGCGCACTTCGATGTTGGGCACCGAGCGCAACGCCTCCCGCACAAAAGCGACCCGTTCCTCTGCCGAAAACCACAGCCGCTTACTGGGATGTTCATACACCGCGATAACCAACCGGTCAAACAGCGCCGCCGCCCGCTGCGCAATATCCATGTGTCCAAAGTGAATCGGATCAAACGAACCAGGATACAGGGCGCATTTTCCCATCAGCTCACATCTCCCGTCCCCTGCCAGAAAGCAGCGACGCGCTGCGCCAGCTCTTGATGCGCCGGCTCGGCCAGTTCCGGGTCCTCCGCCAGCAATTGCATCGCCGCTTCCCGTGCCTGATGCAGCCAGCGTGTGTCCGCCTGCATCGCCAGCGGCAACTCCGGCATCCCGCTCTGCTGCGTCCCCAGAAATTGCCCCGGACCCCGCAACTCCAGGTCCTTCTGCGCCAGCACGAAGCCATCGGTTGTCGTCTCCAGGAGCTTGAGGCGCTCATCCGCTTCCTCTGAAGGCGACTCGGAAAGCAACAGGCAGTACGAGGGGTACTCGCCCCGCCCCACGCGCCCCCGGAACTGATGCAGCTGCGCCAGACCGAAGCGTTCGGCGCCGTCAATCAGGATAACAGTCGCATTGGGGACATCAATCCCCACTTCAATCACCGAGGTCGCCACGAGGATGTCCAGCTCGCCCCGCACAAAGCGCAACATCACCTCGTCTTTCTCGTCGGAGCGCATCCGTCCGTGCAACAACCCCAAACGCAGGTCGGGGAAGACCTCTTGCTGCAGCCGCTCGTACTCCACCACCGCAGCCCGCGCCTCGATTTTCTCCGATTCCTCGACCAGCGGGTAGATAATGAATGCCTGCCGTCCCTGGGCGACCTGATGGCGGATGAAGCCGTAGGCGGCCTCGCGCTGTCGCGCCGTGAGCACGCGGGTCTCGATGGGTTGCCGTCCCGGCGGCATTTCGTCCAGCACCGACACATCCAGGTGCCCCCACAGGGTCAGCTCCAACGAGCGAGGGATCGGCGTCGCCGTCATCACCAGCAGGTGCGGATTGTAGCCCTTCTGTCGCAGCGCCCCGCGCTGTTCGACGCCGAAACGATGCTGCTCATCAATGATGACGAGCGCGAGATTATGGAAGTTGACCTGTTCCTGGATCAACGCATGGGTGCCCACGACCAACGGCAAGGTGCCGTCAGCGAGGCCGGCGTAGATTTCCGAACGCGCCGCCCCGCCGGTGCTCCCGGTAAGCAGGCGCAGCGTCGGACGCGGCTCAGGGAAGCGCTCAAAGAGGCGGTTCAAGCTCTTGAAGTGCTGTTCCGCCAGGACCTCGGTAGGCGCCATGAGCGCTGCCTGGAACCCGCCCGCGGCGGTCAACGCCATCAACAGCGCCGCCAGCACGGTCTTGCCCGAGCCCACATCGCCCTGCAGCAGGCGGTTCATCGGCTCCGGCGAGGCGATGTCTCGCACCATCTCCTCCAGCGAACGGCGTTGCGCGCCGGTGAGCTCGTAAGGGAGCGCCGCCACGTAGGCCGCCAGGGTTTCCTCCGCAATCTGCACCGGCTGCCCCGGCTGTGACTTCCACAGGCGTTTCTGGCGCAGCAGCCCCAACTGCAGATAGAGCAGCTCCTCAAAGGCCAACCGCCGTTGCGCCGCCTCGAGGTGCGCTCGATCGTCCGGGCGGTGAATGCCCCACAAAGCCCGGCTCAGCGGCAAAAGCCCATAACGCTGCCGCAAGTCCTCCGGCAGGGGGTCGCTCAGGCGTCCCGCCCAGGCCGTGAGCGTGCGCTGCAGCAGCTGCCGGAACCAGCGTTGCGTCAGGCCCTCCGGCAGCGAATAGACCGACGCGATGCGCCCCTCTTCCAGGTCATTGCGCCCCACCGGCCCCCACTCCGGGGAAGCCATGGTCAGGCGCCCCAGGTGCTCGCCGACGCGCCCACGCAATTCAATCTGCATCCCCGCCTTCAGGCGCCCTTCGAGGAAACGGTTGTTGAACCAGGTCACTTCGAGCGTGCCGGTCCCGTCCCCCACGATGGCCCGGAAGAGGTACAGGCCGGGGCGCACTTCCCGTCCCCCGGCCTCCCACACCGTGGCGATGACCGTCACCAGCTCGCCATACTCCAGGTGATCAATCGTCTTGAGCCGGGAGTAGTCCTCATAACGGCGCGGGTAATAGTGCAGCAGATCCGCGATCGTCCGCACACCCAGCTTTTCGAGATACGCCGCCCGTTTCTGCGCGACGCCGGGCAGGGTGGTCACGGGCGCCAGAACTCCCCGTCCAGGTTGCGCTGGAGGCTGCGCAGGTCGCGGCGCAGTCGGCGCGGGGATTTCCGCCGGCGCGCCGCCGCTTGTCGCCGACGCGGGAGGGGCCGACAGGATCGTCCACAGCTCCTGCAAGGCCTGCTGTCGCGCCTCAGGCTGAAGTCCACTGTAGGCGCAAAGGCGCACCGCTACATCTTCCACCCACGCCGCATCGCCAAAAGCCGCCAGCGCCTGACGACGCCAGGTATCGGCATACCGCCCCAATCCGCCGGCCACGGCTTTGTCCTGAAAGGCGTAATCTTTCTGCTCCAGCAAGAGCATCTTCTTCAAAGTATCGAGGGGATTGATCATGGTTTCCCTGTCACAAGAAATGTCGGCGCAATGCAGTCAGAGAGAGAAAACTACCAGCGCCGCTTCGCTGCCAGCTCTGGCCTATCAGCCAGCACGGCCGCCACTCCCACGCCCGTAGGCCCGATGTGGGTCAAAAAGACCGGCCCCGCTTCCAGCATCAAGAACCTGTCCGGGGCGACGAGAGACTCCAATTCAACACGCAGCTCTTCCACCACGTCGAGAGGGGTCCGCGCGTAGAGCAACGCCAGCCGCTCCAACGGCGCGGCCTCCCGAACCCAGTCAGCAATGCGCATCAGGGCATTGCGATAGGTACGCACGCGCCCCCACAACTGCACGGCGCCCTCATGCAAGGCGATCAGCGGTTTGATCTGCAACAGGTCGCCCACCCATGCTTGAGTCCAGCTCACACGTCCGCTCGCGTGCAGATGCTCCAGCGACCCTAACATGCCCATGAGATACGTCCGCGAGGCCAGCGGCTCGACTTGAGAGAGAATCTCCGCCGCCGACAGGCCCTGCGCCGCCAGTTCCGCCGCCTGGAGCGCCTGCAGGCCCACCCCCATCGAGACTTGCCCCGTCTCAACCAGGTGCACACGCGCCCGCTCGAACTGCCGGGCAGCCAACAGCGCCTGCGCGCTCACACTACTCAGCCCGCGGGCCACAAACAGCCCAATAATGTCTTCAGCGCCCTCGTCGGCCAGCTCCGCATAGGCAGCCAGGAATTCCTGCACCGAGGGCGCCGCAGTCTGCGGACGTCCGTTCGTCCCCTCCAGGCTATGATAGAGCAATTTCCGATCGTTGAAAGCGTCGCTGCGATAGCTGCGCCCTTCGATGAACAGGTAAATCGGGACTACCTTGATTCCAAAGCTCGCCGCCACAGCGGGTGGCAGGTCTGCCACGCCGTCCGTGATGATCCGCACGCGCGTCCCCATGCAGGTTAACGCCAGGTCCCTTCATAGATGACCATCCCCAAGCCGTCAGCGCCAATGTGAGACGCGAGGATAGGATCATAAGCGACCATCGGGATATCACGGTTGGGCAAAACCTGTTCCAGGCGCGTCTTGAGTGTCAGCGCCTCTGGAGTGGGTGTTTCGCCCCCGTTGTGAAAAATGAGCAGCTCCTGAATCCGGCTGAATTCGGCAGCAAATTCCAGCAGCTTGTCCAACGCCTTCTCCGGAGCGCGACTTTTTTCCAGCGGGTTGATGTCGCCGTCCTCGATCACCAGGAAGGGATGAATGTTGAGCATCGAACCCAGAATCGCCTGCGTCGCACTCAGCTTGTGGCTCCGAAACAGGTAATCCAGGGTGTGGGTGATCATCACCAGGTAAATGCGGGGGATCATCCCCCGCACCCGCCGCACCACCTCCGCCGGCGGCAACTGCCCCTCTTGCAACAGCTCTCCCGCGCGCTCCACCAGCAACCCCAGTCCCAGAGAAATTGTCTGTGAATCGAGAATGGTAATATCACAACGCCCCAGGAACTCGCGGGCCGCGAGACGGGCGTTGTGCATCACCGGGCTGAGATGCCCCGAAGAAAGGATGACCAGCATCTTGTTGGTGCGAGAAAGCGTGCGCTCGAACACTGCCTGGAAATCCGCCGCCGAGGGGCCGATAATCTCCACGGGCTGTCGGTGCTGCGCCAGCCGCTGCAGCAAGGCGATATGCCCCTGCGTTTGTTGATCGTAGACGAAAGTTTCGCCGGCAGAACACGCCACAATCGGCAGGGAAATGATCCCCAACTCACGCAAGCGCGCCGCGGGCAAAAATGCCGTGCCATCAGTGATCAGTTGGACTTGACTCACGGCGCCTCCTATTCTATCGAAAGCAAGTACGGATAATGGGCCTGCCCGCCGGCGATCACCTCAAATTCCAGGGCAGGATACAGCGCGGCCAACTCTTCGCCTAAGGCCTTCGCTGTTTCTTCCTCCACGTCCGCGCCATAATACAACGTCACCAGCTCGCGGTCTTCCAAGGGGACCTTCTCCAGCAAACGCCGCACGACTTCTTCAAAAGTCTTTCCCGTCACCACCAGCGCCTCATCCAACAGGCCGATGGCGTCGCCCTCATGGACCGTCACCCCATCCAAAGCCACATCGCGGACGGCATACGTCACTTCACCGGTGATGATTTCCCTGGCAGCGCGCGACATCGCCGCCGCATTGCCGTCGAGGGTCGCTTGCTGATCGAGGACCAACAGCGCGGCAATCCCCTGAGGCAGACTGCGTGTCGGCACGACGGCCACTTCCAACCCCTCAGCCATCTCCGCCGCCTGTTGAGCCGTCATGAGGATGTTTTTGTTGTTCGGCAGGATAATGGCTTTCTCCGTCTTGAGCGTTCGTAGCGCCTCCAGAATGTCCGCCGTGCTGGGATTCATCGTCTGTCCGCCGTGCACAACCGCGGTCGCGCCGAGGCTGCGGAAGACTTTTTCCAACCCCTCCCCGACAGCGACAGCTACCACGCTAATCGGCTGCGGTTCGCTCTCCAAGAGGATTGCCGGCAACGCGGGACCTGATGCGGGAGCCAGGGCCGCGGTCCGCCCGGCGATGAACTCCTGGTACTGCTGCGCCATGTTCTCCACCACCACATCACGCAAAGCCCCCTGCTGCGCGCCAAAACTGATCGGCACACCGGGATCGGCCACATGCACGTGCACTTTGACGGCGCGAGCATCCCCTACGACCAGGGGACAATCGCCCATCGCCTCGATCCGCGCGCGAATCGCCGGCACATCCAGGTCATAATCTTCCCCCATGATGATAAATTGCACGTCATAGGGGTAATTCGCGTCAAATTCGGGTTCGGCGCCTTCCCCGTACCCGGCGGGATGGGGTTCCACCGCGGCCAGATTCACCACCTGCGCTGGACGTTCGCCCTCTTCTATAGACTGGCCCGTCAAATAGCGCCACATCCCCTCCAGGATCACCACCAATCCCTGCCCGCCGGAATCCACCACCCCAGCCTGACGCAAGACCGGCAGCAGCGTCGGGGTGCGAGCCTCTGCGACCTTAGCGCGGCGCACCAGCTGTTCGAGCATCTGCGTCACATCCTGGGTCTGGGTAACCGCCACCTGGGCTTCCTCAGCCACCTCGCGGATCACTGTGAGGATCGTCCCCTCCACCGGTTTGACGACACCCTTGTAGGCCGTCTCGGCGGCCCGCTGCATGGCCTCTGCCAGCCCCTGCACGTCCATGCGCAGTTGATGATCCAGGCCACGGGCAAAACCCCGCCAGATCTGCGAGAGGATCACGCCGGAGTTGCCGCGCGCGCCCATCAGCGCGCCATAAGCCACCTTCCCGGCAATTTCCCCGATATTGTCATCCTGCAGATACTCAATCTCATTCCAGGCCGAAGTCATGGTCAGCATCATATTCGTGCCGGTGTCGCCGTCAGGCACGGGAAAAACGTTCAACGCATTGATGGCGGCCTGATGCTGTCGCAGCCAGAGCAAAGCTGCGTGCACCATTTGCTTGAATTGTTGACCGTCAAGGCCAGATTGGGTTTCGGTTACTGCGTCCACCAATCAATCTCCCTTAATTAATCCAGATCGCTCACGCGCAATGCCTGCACGTGCACATTGACCGCATCCACGGGCAGTTCCAGGGCATGTTCGACCTGGTATTTCACCACGTGCTTCACGCTCTCGGCGACCGTGGCAATTCTCGTCCCGTATTCTACCACGACATACACATCAATGGTGATGTGCCGATTGTGCACCTGCAATTCCACACCCCGTTTACGATCCGTAGAAAGCATATCCGCCAGCCCCGACGCGAAGTTTTTCGGCACCGTGCCTACAACTCCATAGCAACGCTGCACAGCTTCGCTGACAATCGTAGCAATGGCAGCTGGGGCAACTTCGATCCTGCCACGAGCTTGCTGTTCCGTCATTCCCAACCCCTCCTGGTTGCATCTTTCCATCTTTGTGGTATCATCTTCCTCTGCTAATGAAACGCTAGAGGTGAACTATGGCAAAATGTGATATTTGTGGCAAGGGTCCGACTTTTGGTCACAACGTGAGCCACTCCAAGGTAGCAACGAATCGCATTTTCCGTCCCAATATCCAGCGCAAGCGGGTCTTGGTCAACGGAAAGTGGCAGCGCATCTACATCTGCACGCGCTGTCTGCGCACGTTGACCCGCGAATAACCCCAGCGGACCTCGCTGCGCTCCAAAATCGGCCCCGTTCGAAAGTGCGGGGCCGATTTGCGTTGTCCCAGACCGCAGCTCGGCGCGCCTCACAGGACGCTCACAGCCGCAGACCGCAACGCCGCCATAGCCGACGGGATGCCTTCAGGCGCGCCAAAGATGGCCGACCCCGCCACTAAAGTATCCGCACCCCCGGTGATGACGAGCGGCGCCGTCAGCGGGGTGATCCCCCCATCCACCGACAGCAACGCCGCGCTCCCTGCCACATTCAGCATCTGCCGCACGGCCCGCACCTTGGCCACCATCTCCGACAAGAACGCCTGCCCACCGAAGCCAGGATTCACGGTCATCACCAGGACCAGATCCGTCAGCGGCAGCACATAGCGCAAGGCCATCTCCGAGGTCCCCGGATTGAGCGCGACCCCCGCTCGAATCCCCAAAGCCCGAATGTGCTGCAGAGTGCGATGCAGATGCACGTCCGCCTCTGGATGCACAGTGAGAAGGTCCGCCCCGGCGCGGGCGAAATCTTCCACATAGCGCACGGGCTCCGCGATCATCAAATGCACGTCCAGTGGCAAACGGGTCACACGTCGTAACGCCGCAACGACGGGCACCCCCACGCTGATATTAGGGACGAAATGCCCATCCATCACATCCACATGAATCATCTCGGCGCCCGCGGCCTCGGCCGCCTGCACCTGTTCCCCCAGGCGCGAGAAGTCAGCCGCTAAAACCGAAGGCGCAATGTGTATCCGGCGTTCCATAGATGAATTATGATACACCGGTTGACGGAAAAGGCAACCGAAATGCACCCTCCCCGAAAGAAAACAAAATGGTTACGGAAACGTAAAACAAACCGTCAACACTTGACACCGCCCGCAAAAAACTGTACTATCATACACAGGGACGTGAGTACACTCAAAATTGGTGTTGGCTAGTCGCACAAGGAGAAAATTTAGAGGAGGTGAGGGATGTTCCAGAAAAGAATCCAGGAGAAATACGAGGCGCTTTCACCACGGTTCAGAGTGCTGGCAGATTTCATTCTCGAAAACACTTTGGACGCCAGTTTTTTGACGGCAACGGAGCTCGCCCGCCGGCTGGCCCTGGATCCGGCCACCGTCGTGCGCTTTTCCCAAGAATTGGGCTATTCCGGCTATCGCGAGCTGTCCCGGGAGATCAAACACTACGTCAACAAACAGCTCGCCCTGCGCTATCAGGAAGGAGATCCCCATGCCCAGGGGCCGGCAGAGCTCATCGCCAGGCTCACTGATGAGCTCAGCGATCGAATTCTCAACTTCAAAGTAGAGGCGTCGCGCATCGCCGAAATCGCCGCAAGGCTGCACGGAGCCGCGCACATCTACGTCCTGGGCCAGGGGGACAGCTTCGGCCTGGCCACCTTGTGGGTCACCTATCTACACTTCATTGGGCGTGCTGCTACTGCCGTACCCGCCGACATCGCCCACGCCGCGTTAATGCTGCGCGACGCCAAACCCGAAGACCTCATTTTTACCATCGCGCTCGGCCTCGATCCGGACACAGAAATCGGCCAGGTAATTAGCGTCGCGCAGGCCCGGGGGCTCAAGGCCATTGTGATCTCCGCCAGCCCCACGCTTCTCCCCGCACGTCAGGCGGACATCAACCTGAGTCTCCCCGTCGAGACGCCTTCGGGATACCCCTCGTTCGACACATTCATGGCGCTGCTCTCGCTCCTCTGGCAGGCGCTCATCGCGCTGGACGAAGACAAAGCCCGTCAAGCCATCCACGAGACCACCACCGCGCTCACCACACTCGTTGGACAGCAGGATCGCGTCCCCGAACACGAGATTGCCGCCATGCAGCGGCTGTGGAAGCAAGAATAGTCGCAGCTGCAGGCTGACTAAACGACGGGGGCGATTATCAAATCGCCCCCGTGTGTTATCCTCACCGACGCTTACGGCATCATCTCAGGATGAGGTTCTTCCCCGTCCGGATGCCATCGGGGTAGCGCCTCACCCGTCTTGGGCCACTCGGCGGTGTAAAAGGCCACGTAATCCGGCAATCCCAACGACCAGAGTTCGTCCACATGCTCGCCTTCATGGAGCTGATAGGTGACCTTCGCTCCCTGCTCGAGCAAAAAATCGCGGAAAGCGATGACCCCGGCCCGCGCCCAATCCCCATTTCCCGCCGTGAGATAGATCCGCTGTCCCGGCGCTCCGCTGCGTCCCAAAGTGTAAGGATCATAAGCCGGAGCAGGATAATTCAGTGCCAGGGCAGGACTGTGCCCCCCAATAATGGAAAACAGCTCTGGATGGCGCAGGCCGATCTCCAGCGACCACACACCGCCGCGCGAAATACCCCCAATGGCCCGCCCTTCAGGCTGGCGGAGAGTGCGATAGGTCTCATCCACCCGCGGCAGCAATTCATCCACAACCATCCCCTCGAAGGATTGCGGACCGCCGCTGGAGTTAACGTAGAGGCCGTCGGTGTCCTCGACACCGGGCAGCACAATGATAAAGGGACCCACCAGTTTCTGAGCGATCCAGGCGTCCGCCAGATCCAACAGTCCCAAATTCACCCAATGTTGTTCATCCATGGGCCAGCCGTGAAGCATATACAACACCGGATAAGCGCGATCGGCATAATACTCATAGCACGGGGGCAAATGTACCAGATACTGGATTTGCTCCCCGTACATCGCTGTGCTACTGAACTCGCTTGCAATCGTGCGGCCGGTGCGCTCAGGACAAACTTTTGGGGTAGATGTTGGCGTTGGAGTAGGTGTGCAGGTAGGTGTGGGGGTAAACGTCGGCGTAGGCGTGATCGTGGGGGTAGCCGACGCCGTCGCGGTCGGCGTCGGTGAAGGGGTGCGCGTTGCCGTTGCCGTCGCCGAAACTGACGCCGCCGAAACAGCAAAGCTCCCCGGTTCACCCATCACATTGCATCCAGCCAACAGCAGCAGGAGCAACAAACCGAGGCACCACCGCCGCACCACCATTTCCGACATGCCAACTCCACCCCACAAGATTTAACCGCGTTAGTGTAACACGGACAGCCTCAGCGTCAATGTACGCCTGACATGGAGTGAAGTCAATATCGTCGGACCTCAGCGCATAAACGAGCATGCCAGCCCGATTGCTATCGAGGCTGGCATGCTTCTGCAACTAACCAGAAGAGGTTTCCTGGCAATGACCTACTCTCCCAGGGGGCTGCCCCCCCAGTACCATCGGCGCT